>Ga0256407_10003329_pt1 | contig 28777 bp, 28 predicted proteins | sample RumenRJG_04DNA_FD_193489 | JGI IMG/M metagenome (GOLD analysis project Ga0256407, IMG submission 193489) | Bovine rumen microbial communities from Lethbridge, Alberta, Canada - RJG_04 | ecosystem: Host-associated > Mammals > Digestive system > Stomach > Rumen | place: Canada: Alberta...
CAACTGGATGGCGGTGACAAAGTAACTCTCACCGGCATCCCATCGATACAAGAAAACTACGACTGACATCTCACTGATGCCAGTCGTAATCTTACTTTGTCACCACGTACTTCCTCGTATACTTACAAACTCCGTGCCGATGCCTACGATACGATGATTGACATCGCTGAGGACATGTTCAAGGTTCCCATCAGAAAAAAAGCTGGCGCCAAACGGTAGAGACCCTGCATGCAAAGCAGGCATATTATTATCAACGGGATGAGAATGTGGCGTTGCGCAGGGCTGCCCAGCGTGGCTGACCATAGCGCATACAACTCCATCTAGCGACGTTTCGCATCTTTCGCCGTGTCCAGTCAGAAACCGGCAAAGACCCTCAGATCGTAAAACGCTGCGTCAATGAACTCTGCGGCCTAGCCGGAAAAGTTCAAATGATTAGATAAGCAATTCCAGACACAATACCCCAGAAGACCATTCCACAGAGTATGTCCAGTAGATAGGTTTTAAGCCAGTGTTTCAAGTCTTCGTTCATCATTTCTTCGCTTGAGAGTTTGATTGCCGGAATTTTACCGAATGCTTCTTGAAGAAGTCGAAATAGGCTATCATATTTGGAAGCTCATACCACGGACGCTCCTCTGCCGGGGATGAGTCGAGGTCTATCACTTTCGCTCCTTCCATTGCCATCAGGAATGGAGAGTGGGTTGCAATTATGAACTGTCCGTTCGATTTCCGGACATGATTTTCAATCAAGCCTGCAAGGTTTTGCTGATGAATGGCATCGAACGAGTTTTCCGGTTCGTCCAGGAAGAATAGCGAATATCTCGACAGGTTTTTTTCGATGTACTGCATGGCGGACTCTCCGTTAGAGAATTGTTCCTCGCGTCCGTTCAAAGCATTCAGCAGCTTTTGCCCATCACTCAGCCTCGCAATGAGTGCTCTTTCCCAATGTTCCATGGATTCCGGATCCCTGAGTTTGTCTGCGAGTCCTTCCACATAATCATCCAGGACAACCGCATCCTGATAGACGCGTTCCGTCGTCTCATGGTTTGTCCTGCGGATATCCATAATTCCTTCCATAATATCCTCGCTTCTGATAAAACAGGCATTCCGGTGATTAATCACCCAGGAGGATTCATATTCGCAAAGGTTCGTGTACCCGCGGAAATAATCACTGGTGTTTCCGAAGGACATTTTACGAATCCCGATTGTCCGTGCAATGACATTCAGGACGGTAGATTTCCCTGAACCGTTGCCGCCATAGAAAATCGTGACCGGTGCAAATTCGACCCGCCCCAGATCCTTCTCGGCCACGACCCGGTTGGGATAAACATGCTTGTCACTCTCCCCAAATACAAAAGAGTCTAAATACATGGCTATTGCTTTACCAGGATCCTGTCAATCATTCCGTATGCTTTGGCATCTTCGGCGGTCATCCAGTAATTCCTGTCCGCGTCTTTGAAGACCTTGTCATACGTCTGGCCGCTATGCCTGGAGATGATGTCGTAGAGTTCTTTGCGGCACTTGTCGATCTCCTGCGCTTCGATGAGGATATCCTCAGCCTGCCCCTGGACGCCGCCGAGCGGCTGATGGATCATGACACGTGAGTGGGGGAGCGCCCTGCGTTTTCCCTTCGCCCCGGCGCAGAGTAGGACGCTGCCCATCGACGCGGCCATGCCCGTGCAGATGGTGGCGACATCGGGCGTCACGAACTGTATGGTGTCATAGATTCCAAGACCCGCGCTGACACTTCCGCCGGGCGAGTTGATGTACAGGGAGATGTCAGCTTTCGGGTCGTTGGAGGAGAGGAACAGGAGCTGGGCCTGGATGATGTTGGCCACGTCGTCGTCGATAGGACATCCGAGCCAGATGACCCGGTCCATCAAGAGGCGGGAGAAGACATCGATCGAAGTAGCATTAAGCTTTCGCTCTTCGATGACGGCGGGATTGATGTGGTTGCTCAGGAAAGCGCCATAGCGGCTGAGGGTAGCTGTGCCAATGTTCCTGTCATAGCAGGCGTATCTTTCAAATTCTGTCATGACTATAGACTCTATTAAAAACCTATTCTATTACTGTGTTTCTTGTTTCCCAGTTTCTCAGCTCCGCAGTAGGAACGGAGGACTTCCATACGGTCAGTCTCGTTGCCATGCAGGATGGCGTTGATCGTGAACTTCCGGGAGACATTCTCCATCTGGCCTCCGCTGAGCTCATAGGAGACGGCCAGGTCATGGCATTCCTGTGAGGATAGGGAGGGGATCATTGTGTGCCAGATCTTCTCCCGGACGGTGACATCCGGACGGTCGAATTGGATCTTGTATAGGAAACGACGCTCAAAGGCAGAATCCAGGTTCTGTGTCAGGTTGGTAGTAGCGATGAGGATACCGTCGAGTGACTCCATCTCTTGCAGGATGATATTCTGGATGCTGTTCTCCATTTTGTCCACGGCATTTTGGGCACCTTCCATTCGTTGGCCGAAAATGGCATCGGCTTCATTGAAGAGAAGGATGGGAGCCGTCTCTGTGCGATCCACCAACAGACGGTACCGGTCAAATACGGCCTTGATATTCTTTTCCGAGTCGCCTACCCACTTGCTCTTGATTTCGGGAACGTTGACGGTCATGATGCTTCGTCCGGTCTTACGGGCAAGTTGATAGACGGTTTCCGTCTTTCCCGTTCCCGGGGAACCGTAGAACAAGCAGGCGAATCCGCTGCGGTATCCACTGGCCTTCATCCTCTCCCGAATCTCCTTGTAACGTTCCGGCATCAAGAAAGTTTCGAGTTCATCTACCTGTTTTTCATTGCTGTCTGTGTAGAAAAGTGTTTTCTCTATCAGTGACTCCGGTTTTGTCAATCCTGCAACCGCAGTTTCCGACGAATGCAGTTGGAACTCTGAAAGCAGAATCTGGCGGGCTTTTGCGGTCAGGTGAATCTGAGAGGTATTGGCGATACCCTCTTCGCAGACATGCTCAATAAGTCCTTCCTGCATCAGGTAATGGCTTCCTTCTTTCAAAGCGGCTTTCGCTTCATTGAAACTACTCTTGCAGCGAAAAACATCTTCAATCTGTCCGAATGTAATCCTGTCGTCATCCTTATTAATCAGATAATGGCAGACGATGACAAGGACCATCCAGTCGTTGCAGCGGTCGATTTTAAGCCCGTTGAGCTCGCGGGTGAAGGAGAGATGTCCGTTTGCGTTAAAGAGTTCCTTAAGCTCATGATATAGTTCCCCTGGAGCGATAGCATTGTCATCCAGGTCCTCGAAATAATCGTTCAACCGGTCAAAGAGTTCGTGGATATTCAGACCGGTCTTTTTCGGTGGTTCTGGGATATCATTGTTCTTGAATGCCCGGATGACGGTTCTGGGGACATCGAAAGAGTCCTCATCCTTGGCATCGTGGAATTTCAGATACCGTGCCCGGATGAGAGCATTCAGTTCATCGCTATACTCCAACGCTCGGATATTACTGATATCCAAATGCCGGGAAATGTCATCGTAATCTACGTTCCGGGGGCCGTGACGCAGACAGATGGAAAGCAATACCGCTTGCAGCGGGGTAATGTTCAGCCTTGAGGCAAGGGCGGAAGCCACTTCTTGGTTTTTAGCCCAGAATTCATCTCCCAGTTTTGAATCATTGGACCTTTCTGACAGAAGATCCATCAGTTGGAGAATGCTCTTATTGGTCATTTGTGTGTTATTCTGTTTTTCCATATTTCTCATATACTTTAAGAACCCGTTCTGCGCGTGCTAGTCGTTTTTGTGCATTAAGAAGCGAATGCTTCTCTTGATTTATTACTATGTGAAGACAGTCTATGATAAATTGTATGGCTTCATCTTTTGTCAGTAATACCTGCTTAGGACTCATTTCGTCACGTTCTTTCAAGAAATAGTTCCGGCTGATGAGCCTTCCGTCTTCCGTTTCATACACGGTGTACTCAAACTTCGGCCCATGGATACCCAGGCCTCGTGTTCTGGTTTTCTTGCCGATGATTTTGGTTTTCTTGATGGAGTAAGCCGCATCGCCCCCAATGACATAATAGACAATGTCACCAATGGACAGATCAAGCTGTTTAAGGTAGAAGTCTCTACTGTTCATGCGTTTAATTACCTCTCTTCTTTCAAAACTTTCCGTATGATTGCAAGGGCTACTTTTCGGTCAAATTGCCCCGAATACTCCTGATTCATCACGTTGTAAATGGAGCGTAAGTCCGTATATCCTTCGACATGGATGTAGCACGCCGCCAGGTTTTCGAGTTCTGATTCTGTCATCATAATTCATTCTCATTTTTTCTGATAATAATATAGAATCAAAGCCCCAAAAATTCATTCCCATCTTCAAATAATTATGAAGTATCTCATCATTCTTTGATTGTGACGTGGATGATTCCGTCATCGCCCTTTTCGAAGTCAAATTTCATCTTGTTGATGCCAAGGTGAAACGGGCCAGAAACAACCTCGATCTCTTCTGCATATAAACAGTAGCCGTCCTTCTCTGCCAAACAACGGAGTTCCTCTTCTGTCTTTGCCATCCAGCCAAATTGACGTGCGAAATAGGACAGCATGTCTTCCTTTGTCCTGAATAAGAAGGTGTTGTCTTCAGTTACCACATAGAAATACGGAGGCTCAGTGCCGGGTTTTGGGGCGCAGAATACTGAAACCCGATAGGGAAAATGTTTCCCATCCGCATCGTTCGTCTGGTAAAAACCAGATTCTGAGACTACTGAGTAATACGAAATGTCGCTTATTCCTGACTCCTCTTTGTCTCGCAGTTTCCAAAGGCATTGGCTCTGCTCCCATTTCGCCTCTTCAGTAAAAGAGAGAATCCCATTGCTGATCCCAGCATCGTACCAGTATGGACAACCTTCTTCACGGAAACTCAGTTCCGAGAAAGGCATTCCCAGCTCCGGAAGGATTTCAGTAACGTCCCGTCCCTCTCCGATGAGAGAGGCCAGTTTAGCGAGGACGGTCTGTTCGCCCTCGACCCAGTACTTTGTAATACAATAATTTGCCATAATGTTAACGGTTTTCTATAAAACAAACTCGGCCGGATTCCTTCATCCAGTTCCTGTGGTCTTTGTATTCCTTCTCACTTCGAAGAATCCAAAGAATACGTCCTTTCAGTTTTGCCGATACTTCCGGCTTCGAAGCATACCCATCCGTAAAGATGATGAGACCGTCATACTCGGGATGATTGACCATGAAGTTGACGACTGGCTGGAACCAGGTTCCACCCCGGCCCTTCACCTCGATTCTCTTCCTGGCTTTTGAAAAGGTCATCAGGTCTCCCAGCTCAGTGTCAAAGGTGACGACATCTATCTTTTCCACTCCGTATTTGAAAAAGCGGTTGATGGTGGAAAAGAAGTACTGCAAGTCTTCATCTGAGATGGAGCCGCTTGTATCCACCGCGACCAGATAATTGGTTCTCAACTGCCGGATGCTGCCCATATATTGGAATCCGCTGCGACGGTTGGGACGCATTCTGGTAAGGCGACGCTTTGCACAAAGGACGCTGGACCGGAAACCAGAAAGCACTTTCCGGTAATCCAACTTGGGTCTGAGGGCTGCTTGAATCTGCTCTACCAAATTTCCAGGAAGTGATCCCCATGAAGATAACTGCTCCACCGCCTGACGGATACCTTCTTGCATCCACTGGTCTTCTTCCCATAATTCAGCCTGGTCGCTGTTCCCCTTTCCATCTCCATTACCTGATGAACATCCTTCGCTTTGTTTCTGTCCCGAATTTCCACTTGCGAGTTTCTTGTTGTCATCATTTTCATCGGCCGCAGAATCGGGCTGGCCTCCGCCGCATCTGTGCGCATACCATTCGTAGTATTGACCTTCGGGAAGGCCACATTGGGAGGGGGTCATCATTCCGGGAACATGATACCAAGTGGAGATAGCAAGATCGCTTCCCTTCGTACAAGCCTGATCGTCGCAACCGGCGGGTTTACGGGAGTAGGGATGAAGCATCAGCGCACGGATCATCTCCACCCGGAATGCCCTTTCTAGCTCTTCATAGGACATATCGGCTATAGATACCGGATTATATTCCAAACGTCCTTTCCCGACGCGGACCGGACATTCCATATCGCTATTTGTCACCAGTTTGTGACGACAAAAAGCGCTGAATAGAGCTGGTTCGGTCAGGAACCAGATATCCGTCATCCTGCTGATTGAGTCCATACTAAAGTCCGCTGATAAATTTGGTCATACGACTGTAAACCGGCGATGCTTCCATAACGATGAAAGCGATGGTTTTCTTCTGTTTCCCCTCGTTGAACAGCGATGCGAAGTGTGCGAACGCCTCCTTCCTGCTCCCCAGCAAGTCCACATAAGAGCAGAGGTTCTTTCCGGCTGTCTTCCGTTTGCGCGTATCCAAGTCGGTAATCTCCAGATAGCGAAAGATGGACTCATTGATGCCTGCGAGTTGATGAACCTCCAGGTCTGTCAGTTTTCCCTTGACCTTGGCGAAGCGAAGGAGAATATCTTCCGCTCCGGGGACGGCGCTCTTGGACAGATAGGAAGCCAAGGCCGAAGCCGCCGGGACGCCCACGATGCCGGAGATAACCTTATGGTCCAGCTCATCGGGAGATTCTATACCTGCAAGGACGTCCGATACCTTCGCCCAAGCCCTACGGTCGGGAGTCTTTTCCAGGCCCGTATCCGGTTCGGCCACCTTTCCGGCTTCACCGTCCAGCCATTCCTGATGGGCAGAGATGAATCCGGTCACACGTTGGTCGAGTCCGGCTTTCTCCGCCCAAAGAAGCCAATCCTGAACTGTGGGACGGAATGCATAGACGTTGAACCGGGATACCAGCGCCGGATCCAGGTCCGTCAGCTGATATTCCTCACCGTCATTGACGGCCGAGATAAGGCGGCTGCCTTCCGGGAGGGAACGCCCGGCAAGCTTGCGGTTAAGCGCCAGATCCATGATGGTCTGGAGCACCTCGGGGCGGGCACGGTTCAGCTCGTCCAAGAAGAGCACCACCGGCTTTCCATCAGTAGGGAACCAGTATGGCGGCATGAAATCGGTCTTTCCGGTTTCATTGTTCTTCGTAGGCAGGCCGATGAGGTCGCCGGGGTCGGACATCTGCCCAAGAAACAGTGTGACGACTTTCATTCCCTGCGCCTCGAAATAGCGGGTCAGGATCTGGGACTTGCCGATGCCGTGACGGCCGGTAAGCATGATGTTTTGCGCAGCGGGCATTCTGTTGAGAACCCGCCCTAGTTCTGTAGAATCGATATAGATTGGCATAACTTCTCAGATGCTAATGTATGATATTGAAATGTAGATGATTGTGTCCATACTTTTTTTCAATGTCACTGATCAGGTGACAAACGCAGGAAAAGAATCTCTGGGACAATATGAATGTTTCCCACATTTCTTCCTTTCCACCTGTTACGGATATTTCAATATTGACAATACCGTTATTGAACACTTGCGTGAACAGACATTTTCTCTGCGGTACGGTATAATATCTATTCAATCGCAGATGGTCTTTCTTTCCCGAGAAGGTATCATTGATTAAAGAATGGAATCGACTGGCGATGTAGAAGGCCTGTTCCGCCTTTGCCGATGTCATCTTTCCCCCGAGACGAAAGGATATGCCTTCATTTTCCGTGAGTTTGACATAGAGCGTTTTCCCATCATATTGCTGATGCCTTTCCAGTCCGCTTCCTCCAAAGGCCTGATCCAGCAACGCATTCCAGGATAGTTCATCCATCTTTTTAAGTTTCTCTTTTTTTTCTTCGATCAGGCTCACCAGTTCGTCGTCCCTGATGATCAGGTATGGATTCCCGGGTGCAATGGTGATACGATGGACTTTCCAGCTGCTCGAATAATATGACCTCGGATGACACTCCCTCAGGGTCGAAGGAATATGGAGATGGTCGGTAATGATGCTTTCGGGGGTGAAGCTGAGCATTCCTTCCGGAAGGATGATTTCGGCCTTCCCATTCTCGCTTTTTGGAAGCGAACTGATATATTTGACCGTGGACGGAAGATGGAAGACACCGTCAACCTGACAATCAAACGCATCGGCACAAATTCTTTCCATCGAATCGGGAAGAATCAGGTTCCCTTCGAAATAACAGTGATAGAAACAACTGTTTTTCAGTTTTTTCAAGCCTTCTGGAAGGGTTATGGACTTGATTTTCAAGCCAGAAGGGGTATCTGCGAATGCTCTCTCCGGGATATAGTCAATGCCTGGTGTGAAGACATATTTCAGGGTGTGAATGGGCTTATCAGACTGCATGGAAAGACAATCCGTAAGAGGAACGGGGTTTCCGTCAATCCATAGTTCCTGGCAACAGGATTCCGCACCACGCATGACGGCCTTTCCCACATCGTAATGGCCGTATTGTTCAGGCAGTTCCACCACCATCGTCATCACTAAATTATCCATCACGCAACGGCCTCCCAACCTTTCTTGATGTTGGACAGAATCTCTTCCTCGAAGATGCGGCGGATACCGGCCTCGTCGGGTGCATAGGCCATATCACGCTTCAGGATATCCTTGCGGCCGCTGCTGTAGTCCGTATGGTAGAAAATGTAGGCCGGGAAGCGGCCGGTGGCCTCCTTGTTGGTCTTCCAGATCAGGAACTTATGGAGCATCACCTTGTCGCCGGAAATCTTGCGATAGACACGGCGGTCAAGGACCGTACTCTTCTCAAGTTCTCCGATGCCGGCATGCCCCTCTTCGAACGGACAGAGGTCCGTCAGCTGGCTGATGCGGATGTCGCTTTCGGACGGTTTCTTGTCCGAGCGTTCCCGGATGAAGCTGAGGCCGAAGGCGGACACGCCCGGGGTCATCCCTTCATGGAGCCACTGACCGTCCTCATACCGCACCAGGGCGTTCATTCTGACCTTGTCGTCATTGCCACGTGCTACCAGTTCGATGACACTTACTTCCCAGACAATCTCCGGACGGACCATTTGATAGGCAATGCCGCGGGAGTCAGTAAGGACATACTGTGACTCTACATCCATCGATTGAAGACGATCGGCAAGCGATGCGCGGTCGGCATCGGACAGGGCTCCCGATCCAACGGCAAATACCTGGAACAGGCCGTCTTCACGGCGGGCAGCCAGCATCAGGTCGCGCACTCCCTGCTCGCCGGTGGTGTAACCAACAATGGCTGCATCGATACTGTGGCGGGGCTTTACCTTGGCTACGATATTGCTGTCGGTGTGAATCACAAGTCCCTCGGCCCCTTCGCATTCTACCCACTCGTCGTAGATGGCCTGGACCTCGTCAAGGGAAGAGGCATGCATCATCTGCACGGGACAGACAGAATCGGCCTTGAAGATGCTGGAAAGGACATTGTATGTTTCCTGGTAAGGGACCCCCTCGTAGGATTTTCCATCCAGCGAAACCATGTCGAACGGGGCCAGGCACAGCTGGTTGCGCTTGCCTTCATCGGCCAGGGAGGAGAGGACGTCGGCGCAGCGGGGACGGCCTCCTTCGCGGGGCATGTATAGTTCCGCTGCGATGACCGCTTCCCGGACGCCGGCTTTTTTCAGGCACTCCGTTGCGACATCCAGGCAGTGCAGCAGGCCGGCCTTGTCGATACCGTTCGAGTTGAGCAGGACGGCCTCGCCATCCTGATAGAACAGGACCTGGAGATGTCCGTCGATCTTGCGGGTAACACAGAAGTCAGTGCCTGCGACGCGTGTCTTGACCTTGGCGCCTTCCACCAGCATGAACTTGCCGGCGATGTTCTTCTTGTAGTCTATTGCTTTCTGGCTGAGGGTTTTCGTGATTTCCATGGTATTAAAAGGATTTGAGTTCGAGGTTTGTAAGACGAAGGATAAGGGCATAACTGTCGCCCTGGACGCGGCCTTCCAGGAAGGCGCGGTAGGGAGTGCCGCCGGTCTGCATCACCAGGGGACCGATGCCCTTGGCACCTGCGCCGACAAGCATCATGGCCTTGGCGTCGGCGAGTTTCTTGGCCATGGCCTGCAGGAAGTCGAAGGTAAGGCCGTTTACATGGCGGAGCTGATAACTCTTCTTGAATACGAAGCGGCGCATGGCATCGGCCTTGGGCATCATCTTGCCGGTCCATCGGACGGGCATTCCGTCCACGGCGATATTGCCGGTCGTGGAGGATTCGGGACGGATCTCCTTCTCGGTACCGTCGGGATTGAAGACATGCTCGTTGAGGGTGACGCCGTAGGCGACCTTGCCTTCATCTGTGAGATAGACCTTCTTCAGACCTTCCAGTTTGAGCCCGACCTTTTCCAGGTCGATTTCCGGATCTTCGGCGACGAGTGCTTCCGCAAGGGAGTCGGAATAGCGGGCCTCCAGGGAAGTGGCTTCTGTTTCCATCGTCGAACGAAGGCGTTTCTCGCTATGGGTTTCGAGCCCTTCAGCAGTTCGGTAGCAGGTCTTTGTCTTGGTAGATTTGGTCTCGAATGCCACTTCCGCATCGCGCCTTTCGGCGTTTGAAATATTGAACTTTCTCATATTGCTTCTCTTTTAAATCATGCTGAAATCCAGCTCGTCGATATCCTCCAGGACATCTTCTTCCGTTTCGTCGATGACCGCCTCTTCGTTCAGATTGACCGGTGAGAAATCTACCGTGGTACCGGCGAAGAGGAAAAGACCGGTCGGGCAGTTCATCAGGAATCCATCCTGGAGGTTGGTCCCTCCGCTGTAGCTGAAGGGGAATGTGTATATCGTATTCCCGACAATTCCGGCGAGTTCCGGGTTCTGGATCTGATAGACGGAGGACCATTCGTGATCCAGGAACTCTTCCTCAGTCGCGGTTTTGGAGAGGTCGATGGGGGAGTCGAATGAGGAGGGGAATATCTCCAATTCCTTCCCGTCCGCACCGAATGCGATCAGGTCCGACTTCTTCACGATGAGACCTCTCTCATCGACTGTCGCCATCTTGGCAGCTCCGGCTGGAATCATCAAAGAATCTTCCGGGCTGATATAGGCGGCCGTGCAGATGTGGCCGTCGCGGTCGGTTGCCACCAGGTCGCTCCATCCGTAGAGTTTCTTTCGCTCCAGCTTTACGGGAGCGGCGGAGAAGGGCGCTCCGCCCAAAATAAATGTGAATTCTTTTGCCATAGTTTCTATATTATGCGGCCAGGGCGGCCATCAGTTCAACGATTCCTTGCTGCGCTTCGGCGGACATTCGCCGGACCTTTTTGGGCTCCGAGCACCAGGTATCACTTCGGAGCCGGCCCCCGTCGGAGAAGAGGACTTCTTCAAAGGCCCCGTTTTCAGCGGCCTTATAGGTTGATGTGGCCCGCATTTTCCAGGAATCCCGGGTTTTGGGATTCTGGACCCGGAAGGTGAGGGCATGACCATCCCGGTCGATCAGTTCATAGGTTTTGGCGGATTTGGGGGCGGCATACAGGCGGCCGAACTGGAATTTCTGAATCTTTTGCATATCGAAACTGAATTTTGATTACGTGAATAATATGGTATCAAGTGCTCCGAAATTCAATCCGAACTTCAAAATTCTTTGAAGTAAACCTGCAAAAGTGCAAAAAAAATCTCCGCAGATCCATTTCTGCGGAGGATATGCAATGGAGTTGGTAGTAGTTATTTTACTCCTTTTTTAAAGTAACCTTTTCTGCCAGCAGTGCATGAAGGTATCTTCTTATGTCCCATACAATGAAATGGGCCAAAGGCGTCTGTATAGTTGAATTATATCTATTGATGGCATTTTCAAACCCTTTCCTTGCCGCAACCAAAAGGGTTTCGTAAGGAATATCATTGTGACCATACTGTTGAGCGACAGCTTCCACGATACAGCCATATACTTTATATAGTTTTTTCATTTGCGGACTATCAACTCCATTCCGTTGAACGGCTTCTGCAAGCGCATGTTCCTCAGATTCAGTCAAAAGGCCCTCAGACATAACCTTTTCTGTAATTTCATCGAGACTCATCATAATAAACTTTTATCTGCTTGTGAAACTATAATTCATAATCAGTGTTGAGTTTCTTTCAATTTCTCCCACACCTTCACCATCGCTAGGGTGTCGAGTTCAATTCTATTTCTATCGTTCTTTGACAACGGACAAATTATCCTTGAATTCCGGCTTGTCTTTAGAAAACCTAATAAACGCTTCTGTGTCTTCTCTGCGCCACATTTTCAGCAGGGTGGCATATTGGGGACGGTTGGTAACTGAAGAGTTGTTTAGCAGGATGTCATATTTTCCATTTCGGTCAATATCCCAACAGTTCTCAGGAACCGGTTCTTTATTTCCGTTTTCTCCGTCAAAAGAACAATTATCCTTTTGGACAAAGAGATTGATATAATATTTCCCTGTTTCATAATAGTGGCTGATCTTCCTTGGAAATGCAGCATTCAATTCGTCCAACGTCACTTGCCTCTGCTGAAGTTCAACCCACTTCTTGGCGATGCGCCAAACAGTTTCAGCATTATTCAACGGATGGTCACATAAGGGTTGGTCAGCATAGTAAACCAGGTATTTCGAAGTATCCCGCTTAGCAAGGGAATCAATGATACATTGGATACTCTTCCTGGATTCAAGTGGCAAGCCATGCATCAATGCACTTAAGAAAAGATTGTGCTCTTCCCAGAATGATGAAAGAAGATCCTGAACATCAGAACTATACTTGTCAATTTCATGGGTATCGACATTCGCCTGCTGTGCAAAAGACTCAATACTGCGATACCAAGCGCGGGATTGATAATAATAGCCACTGTCGCCCAATGGTTTGTTATGTTGCCTATCCTGTTTGGCGGCAATCCATTTTTGTTCAAGAAGATTCTCTGTCTTACCGCAGGAAAGCAATTTAGAAAGCAATTCTGCTTTCGGCTGATAGTTAAAATATGTGCCGTCAAGATACCAAATTGGCTCTTGAACCGCTGTCAGGGCAGCAGGAATGACAAGATCTTCATACAATTCCCATTTCCTGGCAATCATATCGGATGCTTCTTCACTCACGGCTATGAATGACGTACCTCCTGTACTCTTGACATTCGGATATGTCAGCTCATTCTTGAATTCCTCTAGAAAAAATCTGGAACGGGTTGACAAAGATGACGAATGAAGCAGAGGCGTAATAATCCCGTCAAGAATGTCTTGATAATTAATCTGAATAAAATGCTCATCATCCCGTAGCCCCTCTGAACCAAGTATTCTTAAACTATTGAAATTGTCAAGCTGGGATGAAGGCATTGGAGTCAAATACACATACAACTGATAAACATCTGCAGCCTTGTTGTCCTCACGGTGCGTTCCCATATAGTAGCGACCTGTTTGCGAAGCTTCCACATATTTTTGGGGCAGACGAGCCGCTTGTCTTTCCGTGTAATTTTTTGCACTTCCTTCTTTGGAATCCACCTTATTCTCAATAATAATCTGAAGCTTCTTATTATTTCCGTCTATATCAAGAATATCACAGTCAATGAACAAATCGATTCGATCCTGACAATTTGAAGCGATTTGAAGGGATTTTGAAAAAGCAGGAAATTCAGACCAGTTATTGTGCTTCCCTTTGCGGTAGTCTTCTCTGTTATTGACACATAATGCATCAAAAACAACCCGCGCGAGAGCACTTACCGGTTGTTCTGTCTCCACCTTCAACGATTGAATCTTCAGTTTCCGGGACACGATTCCTTTCTTCAAATGGTCCTGGATTAAAACAACGTTTTCCTTCTGCTCTACACTACGGCGAACTAAAATGTCAAGCAACAGCATAATCGGTGAGGACGAATCCATAGGAGCGCTACACGAAAACAACCATTTCAAGAATGATGAAAAAGTGGTTTCGCTCCTTTCTTTCGAAATAATTTCAAAGAAGGACGGCTCATTGTACTTCTCACGTAGCGTAAGAAGCTCTTTATCCCCATTAAAACGGATAATCCTACTCAGGCATTCATTATAGTTCATATTTCCAATCTTTTGCATATTGATGCATCCTTCAATATCTCCCACACCTTCACCATGGCGAGGGTGTCCAGTTCACAGTATCGGAGCAAGGCTTCGCGGGCGGCGGCAGCCTGTTATGATCGTAACAACTTGCGATAAGTGGCTAGTTTCTCTTTGTACAAGCTATTATTGGTTTCGGCTTCAAGCTGAATCTTAAAAATGGACAGGATCAGATTCATTCTACTCTTGAAGAAATCAAGTAGGAGGGACGTATCTTCATCCTTGCAAATCAGGTCGTCTCCATCGTTGAAAACATTCATTGCATTGAGTTTGAGTATCTTATCTCCAGAAACATCTTTTCGGAAGAAGAAGTCGGTCGTACCCACTTGCTCATATCCTGAGACGCTCTTGAGTAAATCGTCAATTTCCTTGGGAAGAATGTTTTCCGTAACGGGCACATCAAGGTAAACCTGTGTATTACACTGCATCAGGGACATATAGGACTCATTGTCGATAGGCTGGACAGCATGATCTTCTCCCAGAATGTCATTTATATCGGGAAGGCGGTCTTCTGTTACTTTCTTCCGGACAAACACGCCTACCATTTCCGTATCCTTATTGTCTTTTTCTTTTTGCAGAGAAACAAGCGCTGTGCCACCCCCTTTCGTGGCGTAAACGCGGCCGAAGTCTCGCACCAAATCTTCTTCCGATTTGCCGTGTGCGTCCTTATAGCCCTTGATAGCAGCAACTAAAGCATTGTGAATGGAAGAATAGACATTCCCTTTATAAACATATAGAGTGGAATAAGGGAGATATTTGCAGTAGTTATCATCCTTGTCTCTCCAAGTCTTCGGAGAATAAATAAGGAAAGGATCTGCCCCGTGCTGCGGTCCGATTACACCGCAATCAGAGACCCGCCTGAGGATTTCCAGCGGTTTTTTAATTATACTGACAATAAGTTGGAGTGAACGTCGAAGGGCCTCCTGGGAGTTAAGTAATTTACCACCCGCGGTAACAACATACTGGGGTTCTGACAGTTTTATCTCAATAGCTTTGACGATCTGCCTCCGGTTGATATCGTCTTCCATGAACGCACTAACCAGTTTTCTTAGTTTTGAACTGATTGCCATAATGGACAATTCACGGGAGGATATCTTGCTGTCTTCATCAGGCATGGCAGGGAGTTCCAAGCAACTGATGTACTCGTTAATCCTTGCCTTCTTTTCAACGTCAAGACCACAATCGGCCGACAATGGTTCGATCACGAAATCAAGCAAATCCTGATAGCAGATATGGATATAATTGGGGCAGTCTGGTTTCTGCTTGCTGTCCAGCTGGTTGTAATTCTCCATATCGCGGACCGGATGTGGCGTCAGAAATACAAACAACTGGAACGGGTGTACTCCTTTACCACTGTTGTCGCATGCCTCATGATAACGTGTCGTCTGAGCGTCGAATTCCGAACTGTAAACCTTATTCTCGATAAAAATCTCCAGCGTATCCCGATGGTCAATCTTGTTCTGCAGCTTAAACCGGAGATAGACATCAATCCGGTCGTTGTTCTCTATATTTTTGTCCTTCGGGCCTCCATACTTCTTATGGTATTCCTTGACTGGAAATTCACATACACAATCATCCCTCTCAAATAAAACCGAGCGGGAAAGAATGGCCTTTTTCAGGTTATCGTTGATTTCGCCCGCCTTCTTCTCTTTCCCAGCCCGATATAGAAGCAGGTCCAAGAAGTGATGCAGCGTAGATTCGCGGGAATCCCCATTAAAGAAAGAACCGGCAAGCAATTCTGAGATGAAACGGCTATGAACCCCTTCATTCCTAGCCTTCCCGATTATTTCGAAAAGATTACTTCTTCCGATGAAATCCAAAAGTTCTGCATTTTTGGAGATGTTCCTGTTGAACCTCGTCAAAAGTTCTTCGACTGACAAACCCAACGACGGATTCTTACGTAAAATGTCAATAGCCATATTCTGTTTATTATTGAGTTTCCTTAAGTTTCTCCCACACCTTCACCATTGCCAGTGTATCCAGCTCGCAGTATCGGAGCAGGGCTTCGCGGGCGGCAGTGGCATCGACCGGAGCCATTTTGGCGATGGAAGGGAAGAGGTTCATGGCGTCGCCGCCATTCTGGCAGAGATCGCTGAGGGAATGGTAGTCCAGCGACGGGTCATTCGGGAACAGGGCCGGGAGGACGCTCTTGATGCTGAAGGAGCCGCCCATGGCGGGGACGTAATAGTCGCCGGCGCGGAACGGGTCGATGAGGTCCTGGATGTTGTCGGCGATGTTGCGCAAGTGGTCCGCCAGGTAAGGGAAGGTGTTAGCCAGTTCGCGCAGGCGGCCGCATTCGAACATTTTATTGTATGCCAGGGTGCATACATCCTTGGGGATATCGCGGCACAGGGCTTCTGCAATATCAGGGCGGGGATCCTTTCCGCTGATGCCGAGAAACTCCTTGTGGAGGAGCGGACCGCCTTCATATTCAATGATATGGAGAGAATACTGGAAAGGTATCTGCTGATAAGGCGATGTCCCCGGATACTGCGGAACGGCATCCTGCTGGGTTTCGAAGTCCAGGAAGTACAGCGGGTAGGTCAGCTTGTCCAGAAAGGTCTTGATGCCCTCCGGGTTGATATGGTCCTTGTCCTCCAGCGTGCATTCGATCTGCATATTCTGGATGGGGCCGAGGTCGTCGTTCCGCAGGTCTTCGAAGGTGATGATTCCGTTCTTGTAGTGATCCAACTTCTTGCTGAAAGTGAACCCGCCTCGGCCCTTGCCGCCATAGACATTGAAGACCGACGGCTTGGGCAGATTCCGGGTGCAGTAATCCCAGAATGCGCATTTGTAAGGGTCGTGGCAATGAAGGCCGATGTCGATACCGGGTTCAGGACCGGCGAGGGTTTTCTTTGCCGCAGCAATCATTTGAGGTACTACCTGATATTCCTGGTGTACCAGTTCGGCAAGGTCGGCGGCATAGAACAAACCCTTGATGTCCAAATCGGCTCCGCGGACGTAGTCCTTGTCAATCCGGACTAAGTAGGTACCGGTGACCTTAACCCCGCAGTGCTCCAGGACATATTTCTGGTAGGCGATGTCCCGGGCGTACTTGACATACTCCGGATCGTCTTCGGCTTGATCGACAGTTCCCGAAGAACTCTTGACCTCGTAAATGGCCCATCCGCCAGGCGTTCTGTGAAGGATATCCACGGCGCAATAGTTTCCGTCCCAGGAGAAGGACGCCTCGGCAATGTTCTCAACGCCACGGGCCATTGCCTCCTGTGTCTTCCGGCACATTGCCGAAAGGTCCAGTCCACCCTCAGGCGTATGGGAGGTTACTTCCTCGTAAGGGCCGAGATACCCCATGGCCAGGTCGCCGACAACATTTCCAGCCTCGAACCTGGCTTTCAGCGCATCATCGACCTTGGCCTCTTCGGGCTTGTATATGCTCAACCACAGCGCCTTTGAGCACTGCCGGAAGAGGGTGTAGCGGGATTTGGAGAGATTTTTCATACGATTATTGGTCATCACATTTCTCAACGATGATACCGAATGATTTCGCCTTCTCGATCAAGCGTTCAAAATCCTCTTTCCTCCACATCTTAACGCCGCGTACGTTACCGGACACAAACGGAAGAGCATGTTTCTCATCAGTATAGAAGTCCCAAGTATTATTGATATCCAAACTATTCCCAAAAGCCTTTGTTCCAGGGACATCATAGGTGATGGGTTGGTCTATATCATAGAACAGGTTCATGAGGAACCGACTTCGGTAGTACTCATTCAAACGGCCATCGAAATCAGCATTCAAATCAGCAGCGGTCACAGGTCTCTCCGGATGCTGATTATGACGGAGAATGCAGCGGGCTTTTGCTATCAAGTATGAGGTCTCACTTTTTGATGCCGGTTTAACGTTGAGCCATTGCCCCTGTTGAGTGGCAACCATATATTTGGAGTTGTCCCGGTTGCTCTCCTTCACTATCTTCCTTACGATTTTCATTGCTTTGGGGTCATCCTTGAAGTGATTATAAATAACCACCTTGAAAAGCGATTCATTGGCATTCCAGAATTGTTCGGCAAATGACAGATCTTCTTCATATTTGATGAAATCACTTCCAAGCAATGATTTTGCCTCTTTTTCATATAATGCACATAGAACTGCCTTGAATGCCTGGGATTTATAGATATCCTCCAATAAAGTATTCTCGTTTGGAGAAATGGCTAGAATCGAATAGTCTGTTCCTTGCCCGTTTTCCTTATCTGATGGGCGGCTCAGGTTCCTAATGTATCCTTTCAACATGTATACAGATTCAGATCCTTTGCAGGTGGCAAGGTATTCCGCAGGCTGTATGGCAAAGTCCAGAAGGTCCTGATAAGAAATCTTGATAAAGGATGGTGAAGTCGGAGAATCGGCCTCTTCTGGTGAGAGGTAGGCCAGAAGAGGTTGATAATAGTTGTCTGAGCATAACTGACTCTTCAGCATACTGATAATCCGATGGTAACGCACCGTTTGTGCCTTTTTCGGGTCTTTGGCGCCCCCTTCTTTGCTGTAGATTTTGTTTTCGATAACTAAAGGAATGGTCCAAGTCTCAGTATTGTCATCCTTGTTGACGAAAGATATCTTGAGGAGCATCCAAATGTCGAAACGATTGGCGCTTCCGGTACCGACATCTCCTTTCTTAGTCGATTCCAAGTAAGGTATCGCATCATCTCTTTTGCTACCAAGCAATGATACAATGGATCTTTCGACACCTGAGTCAAGTACCTCGAGCTCATAGTCACCGGTGATGAGGCGCTCCCTTACCTGAGGATAGAAACACTTTTCCTGCGAATCGGCTTTTCTCGCGAGCAGGGACAGGAAATCTCTTAAAGGAGCATCTGTCAGGGAATGGGAAGATGATGGATTGAGTAGCCAGTGTATGAAAGAACTGTGACGGTTCTCGCTTCTTTCTACTCTAAGGATACTAAATGGTGTAGCTTGCCCATAATAGGCATTAAGTTCCTGATATGCCTTCTCTTTTTTTAAGGCAAGTATGAGTTCTTCAATCATTATGAATAAAACTTAAATAGAATAATCGTATTCAAGCGCATTCTATAGTTACGCTATACCAATAAAAGATATCTAACTGATAGCTTCCACTGTTAGTTTGGGATAAGCCTTCTGAAAGGCCTCCACGAGGGCTTCATCAACCCGAGGATTGCACTCGAGTTCGAGGGTGAGGACGGATTCGGCCCTGCGCCATATAGCCATCAGGTTGCCGGTATTGTCAACCCAGTCAAAGCCCAGAGTCTGGAATACATATTTAAGGGGAACAAACAGTCCGACTTCGTTGTCAGGGTCGCCATGTGCCTTGGTCAGGTCTTCGACCATAAATTCTATCTGATCCAGATAGAGCGGATGTCCTGAGATGATAATAACCGCATTGCAAGGATCGAAATCATCGGCCAAGTCCTGGGGATGCTCGAGTGGAGAGTAATCGAGCATCTCAATATTCCAGTCGTATTCTGATTTCTCCCAACCGGCATCAAGCGCCTTGTTGAAATAATCGCGAGCTTTTTCCTTGTCTTTATTGTAGCCGGCGCTTTCAAAACCGTCGGCGTAAAAAGCTCCGATGCGAGCCAGACCTACGGCATCTCCTCTCCGGGCAAGTTCCTCGTGGATGGTAGGATACAAGGCATTCCGGTCAAACAAGAGAGCCCAATTCTTTAATGATTCAGTAGTCTGCGAGGGAATGCGGGATGCTAAAGTTTTGTTCAACATCTCAACTTCTCCAGGCTCCGGTGAAAAGAGAGGGGAGTCGATGTGCTCCCAACGCTCAATGAAAGTAATCGTATGTGTGTCCTCGTCTTCAAAGTCTTCATTCCAAATCTTTCCTACGGCGTTGCAGGAAAGGCCAAAGAGCAGTACCAACATGGCATCAAGATCGCCTTGATCAGCAAGAGGCTTGATGTCGGCTTTGGTGAGCCCGCTTTTCTTGAGCGTCAGATCAGGTAAGTCTGCGCTGAGGATTTCTTTGAGGGTTTCTTTTATCATAAAGGAGTCAGCTTTAATCGATGAACTTCGGGAGATCCTATTTAGAGGCGCATTGATTCAAATACTCTTCAACAGCATCCCAGTCAGGAAATTGCTGACTGCCGAAATGAATCCACTCGCCGGGAAAGTCTTCAGCCCAGTTATTTGGATTGTCATCAACCAGATAATCTCCATTGAGAAGTTCCTTGTGGTGGCAGAGGATGAGCCGTTTTGTGAAGTAGTCGCTTAAATGTAAATGGACCCAATTCAATTTATCACTCCAGGCGGAAGGATTGTCCAAAGGGGCGGTGGAGAGGATATAGACATCGAAGTGGTCGGCCAGACGTTCAATCGCGTCGATAGCGCCCGGAGCCGGGTCCATGAGCGCAAATAAGCCAGGGGCATCGTCAATATGACCTTTGTACAGATCATACATACGATTGCTCAACCGTTTTACACCGGAGGCGAAATCAACGAGCACGCCATCCATATCGACATAAAGCCGTTTTTCCGGGGACACTTTGATATTCTTGTTGAGGTGCAGCATGGTGACTCAAGGTATATCTGATTTTTAAATATAGCAATTATAATCAAGCGACGCAAGTAATATAGAAACACGCGCTCAGAAATTCATCTTGGGCTTTAAAATTTTATGAAGTATATTTGCAAAATCATGAAAGAGAGCAAGTATATTCGTATCTACAAGAAGGTTTACTCCGACTATCGACGACTATATCGTGATATCCCCACGGCGTGGGATGCCACGGTCTGGGACCACTACGAGTTCTATTTCTCCAGCATTGCGAATTGCGCCAGGTGGCTGGATGTCTCTTACAACGCGGTAAGATTGTGCCTTCGCGGGGAGTATACTCTTTGCAAAGGTTATACAATTGAGTATGTGGATGAAAGACCGGACGAGAAGGACTACTTTATCGACCCTGACAAGTACAGGAATCCGGATCTTCAATTCGAGACTGGCGAGAAATATGTTGATTCAGCAGGGAAGAAGAGCCACCGGACCACTTACCAGAGATGATTACTGTCCGTTGATCCTTCTGATCCAGCATTCCTGGGATTTTTCAATCCGCCTGAGCATAGGTCCAGGGACCTTGAAGTGCGGAGCGAAAACACGAAGCGCGTCAATGTGCTGATGGAAGGAGAAGGTCGGCCCCAGGAATACCATATAACTGTCATCGGTTACATCCAGCGTGATGATTCCCTCTGAATAGATTCTTGAGGCTTCTTCGCGGCTTGTCGGAAACCCCGCAACAAACGCCAACTCGACTTCGTCCATTCCCAGCACTTCCACGATGTCTCCCTGCTTAAACCGAATCCTTTCTGGCGACCGCCCTTCGAAGACACCGGGCGCATCGTCGACTGAAGAGAAATCCCGGAAGTCAATGAGTTGGCCTTCGGGCCCATATACTCGTTCGGAGAGACAGTGCACTCCAGGAGCAGGGACATCGATAGGGACTTCACGGATAAAGAATGCATAAACATCTTCGCGATTTCGTGGATCCTGCGCATATGTTTTTAAAAAATCTTCGGCCAATGTGAATGAACTGGCCATATGCAACTGGATCCAATAGACCTTGAATACCGGATATCTCCTTGGATGCCTATAGTATACTACAAGGACTTGAAAAACGCTTTTTGGAATAGGCATCATATTGCATTGGGTTTTGATTTCACGAGTAATATAGAATCATTTTTCCTGAAATACGATTTGAACTTCAAGATTATTTGAAGTGGATTTGTGAAAGTATGTAAAATACCTTTGCAGGTGCAGGGACTCCGTGGGGAGAGAAAGCCAAATTTCAGGGATTTGTTGTATAGTATACACTTTTTACAAAATCACGGGAAAGATTCCTCAGGACCTCCGATACGCCATTTTCCCCCGGTGATTGGGGACAATTTTGTAAACACATGTAAAATGACGTAAAAGTGTGAACTCATCGTTCTTCTCTTTTTGTTTTCTCTTGCGAATTCGGTTCTTTTTGCTAACTTTGCAACAGTCGTAAAATTTACGGCCGTAAAATTTAGAAGAAATGAAGTTTTATGATAGGGAAGAGCAGTTGGAGATGCTGCGCGAAATGAGAGAATTATCATACAATGGTTATTCTCGGCTAACGGTTGTCACCGGAAGGAGGCGTATTGGGAAGACGACTCTTATCAAGGAAGCCTATCAGGATGAACCCTATGTATATCTATTCGTAGGTAAGAAAAGCGAATCAGTCCTGTGCGGGGAATTCTGCGAAGAGTTCCAGGAGAAGACCGGGGTATTCGTCCCTCCGATGAGTGCTTTCCGTGATGTCTTCCGCTTTTTGATGGAGGAAGGAAAGCGCCGGAAATACACGCTCATATTTGATGAATTCCAGAATTTCCTGGAGGTAAATCCATCCATATACAGCGATATTCAGAACTGGTGGGACAAGTACCAGAAAGAGAGTCATGTGAATATGGTTGTCAGCGGTTCTGTTTATTCCCTGATGGAGAAACTTTTCAAAGACAGGAAAGAACCCCTTTACGGAAGACAGGACTCAACCATCAAACTACAGGCATTCCCCACTTCAATCCTCAAACAAATCATGGAGGATAATGCTCCGGGGTATTCCAACGACGATCTTCTTGCACTCTATACTTTTACTGGCGGCATCCCAAAATATGTGGAGTTGTTCATTGATGTGAAAGCCACGACTTGCAAAAAGATGATTGCCAAAATTTGTAAAGAGGATTCTCCATTGATAGAAGAGGGGAGAAAACTCCTCATTCAGGAGTTTGGAAAGAAATATGCGACCTACTTCTCGATCCTTCAAGCGATATCGCTGGGGTACAATACCCAGGCCTCCATTGAAGACTACTTGGGTGGGAAAAGTCTTGGCGGGCAACTGTTAAAACTTGAAGACACTTATGACCTAATCCGGAAAGTCCGTCCGATATGGGCAAAGCCAAAAACCCAAACAGTAAGGTACGAGATCAGCGACATCTTCCTGCGTTTCTGGTTCCGCTATGTGGAGAAGAACCAGCGGCTCATCGAGATCGGACAGTATCCGGCACTGCGCAGAATAATGGAAGATGATTATGAGACCTATTCTGGAGATGTCCTTGAGAGATACTTCAAGTTGAAACTAGTGGAGAGCATGGAATACCGCGATATCGGAGGGTGGTGGGACCCTAAAGGGTACATTGACAAGGATGGTCATCATCAGCAAGCTGAACTGGACATCGTTGCCCTGCGCCTGAACGAAAATGTCCTCGATGTGATAGAGGTGAAGCGCAACCCTGAGAAGTTCAATAAGAGACTTCTGGAAGAGAAAACGGCGTACTTCTCTTCCAAGGAGAAGCAGGCCAGGAAGAACAAGATTGTACTCTCATGTTTCTCAATGTATGATATGTAATTGATATATGAATTCGCTCTATAACAAATCCTATTCATTCGAAATAATACATTAGATATGATGGCGTTAGATCAGAACAATTTCTTTGCTTCAGGCGATCTTGAAGGAAAAGTAGTTGATGGCTGAACCGTAGTATCAAAGTTGGCCAGTCCCGACAGGTCGAAACATGAGACCAGAGGGAACTTCTCCACCTACTATAAGGTTGAGAAGGATGGGGAAACCGCTTTTATGAAGGTCCTGGATTACGCGAAAATAATGATGATGAGAGGGGGCCTTACGGCTGAAATAATGGAGCGCGCATCATCAGAGTTCAATTATGAAAAGAAACTATCTGAGTATTGTGTTAATCGACGAATTTCTAAGGTGGTTCACTTCGTTACTTCTGGTGAAGAAATAATGGGGGCACCCTCCGAAGAAGATCCCATGCTAACCTAATTGTGAGGATATTCCGTATTTATTCCTTCATAGAATAGCTGTCTTTTAGTAAATTTGTGATTGTATAACTGTTGATTATATATGAAACCTCATTCTAAAGTCATCTCGGTTCTGAGACAAGCATTTTTAAATAATAGTGAGCCGACATCGGTTCACAGTGATAATGATGTCTATAAAACTGATTACTGTGATCTCACATTATTGGCAGGGGAAAAGTGTCTCACCATCATTTGTGACCAGAGAATTGGCGGTTTATGGAATTTCCTAAGATACGATCCCTGTTCTGCACCGTCTTCTGATTGTTTTCAGGAAATGAGGCGTCTGGTTAACGATATCAGTAAAAACGATAACGACGCCCTCCTTTTCCCGGTAGGCGCTAATTCCTATGTGTTGAATATTGCAGACAATATCAATAGAGGAGCGTTCAACAGGCATGGCCACCTCTTTCAAAGTTTTATCGAAGAGAGAATAGATATTTTTTATCCAATCATCAAACAGTTCGTCGAGCATTATTCGGATTCCCGAACTGTCGGGTTATTGTGTTACTATGGAGGAGGAACTGGTCTCGGACTTCCATTCTTATCTAATCGACTGTACGCGGATTGTTTCAAATGTGTTTCCGAAGTTCTTCAGTTGCATGGGCTGGAAAGGACAGAGGACGGCAATCCTCTACCAATCAACTGTAAAGGAGACTGCGAAGAATTTGATCTCTCATCGTGGGATGCCGCTTCGTTGACTATTCCTGAGCTATTTAAAGCAGGAGAAGGAAGCGTATATGATGCGATGAAGAATAGACTGGTGGCAAGAATGGGATGTGTTGAAGGCACGGGTAGTATTCCGGAAAACTCAAATAACCATATGAATAGTTGTAGGATCTATCACAATCTGTCCCGGCCACAATATACACCAAATCGTATCTCTTCTTTGAAACCGGACGAGGTGTTTGTGTTCGGGAGTAATCTGCAAGGCCGCCATGGTGGTGGCGCTGCACGCCAAGCTCAAATGCAATTCGGAGCAGTCTGGGGACAAGGTGTTGGAATGCAAGGACACAGCTATGCAATTCCGACTATGCAAGGGGGCGTGGAGACAATCCGGCCATATGTTGATCAGTTTCTTCACTTCGCAACAGAGCATCCTGAGTACTTCTTTTTCGTAACCCGTATTGGTTGTGGTATAGCTGGTTTCAAGGATTCTGATATTGCTCCCTTGTTCAGTGATGCTTTAAACGTCGAGAATATCTGTTTGCCTGAATCATTTGTTAAAGTGATTGCAGACGCGCCTAAGGATGACCTTGTACCCAAGGAATTAACAACAATGATGCATGGTCAGATAAGGACCTTAATGGATCTGTTGAAAGAACTCAACAAACAGGAACCGATTAAGGATAGTGAAGATGCATACAGGCGTTTGGCTGAAGTGGTTGAGAAAAATGTCAGATATGGCGATGAGTTTGCCTTTATGGCGATGAGAACAATCTGGAGCATAATGCACAGACATGAAGATGAAGGAGAGGGCGTGAATATCGAGCAGCTCGAAAAAGAGATGTTCTCTTTCCATGATAAGAGTGTTTTCCAAGATGACTTTAGAACAAAGGTCTTGTATGATTACTCTGCTTCAAAGATCATCAAGTACATTAAATTCCTTAATGAGTTCAGAAGATATAAGAGTTATGAGAATGTACGGGATGACTTGCGCACAATCCACTTCAGCCATTGTAGTGAGAATGATCCCCATTACTATTTTAGTTTTTACAGGGGGTTATTCTTTCAGATAGAGCACATCTTGAGCATTGAATGGGAGAATGTTACGCGGGATGGAGTGTTAGATAATAAGCTTCTCGATGATGTCGTCTTTGGCCGATACGAGAATATGCTAAATAAATATGGCTTGAGAGAAACTATCCGCCTTGCATATGGAGATATCGGATGCCATTCCGAACTCAAAGGCCCCACGATGTCAAATGAGGAAGGCTTGATTTACGGTCCAAACTATCGGCTCGAGGGGTCTCAAATCGAAAAAGGCTGCTCAGACTTCAGGAGATGGCCATGGTCAAACACGAGTTTCGAAATGAGATTCGCAAAGGTTCTTCTTGAGAGGGATCCGAACTATATGACGATCAGAAGAGTTGGCTGGGGAGATATTCTGTTCGTTCCGACCACTGATTTTTCTTTACCGGTATACTCTTCCCAAAGAGGGAAACTATACTTTGATAACGAGGAGGATAAAAAACATTTCATCAAAAACGCAGGCGCATCATGTTGATTGACTTTAAGGGGAAGGAAATTTCCGTGAAAGAATTCGACTGTCAGTTTGGTACACTGCCAGGAGAACGTATATCTCCCCACGTCAATCTGTTTGTCAAAGTCACAAGTGGATGTAATGCCCATTGCTTGTTTTGCAGTAATGCGGGAGCCGTGGCGCCAAAGTCTCCTTTTGACACTGATAAACTTCTTAGGATCATTGAGGAACTGCAGAGTATTAAGATACGCGTAAACCGGGTTAATATCACTGGCGGAGAACCTTCTATAGTGATTCCCTTGGTAGAGGGAATACTTGACAATTTGGCGGAAGCCTCTTTCTCCGGCATTCATGTACACTTGAATACAAATGGGCTTCTTCCGTCTTCACAGGAGCTAATGCGTCACCCGCGTTGGGATAGCATCTCAATGTCTCTCCATCATTATAGTTTGCCTAAGTTATCAGAGTTATACGGCATTCGTATTCCGGAAACAGCCCTTCATTTTGAAGGGATTGACATGCAAAAGATAAACGCTAGTTGTAACCTCATTAAAGGGTATATTGATTCTCCTGAAGAAGCGAGGAAGATGTTAGATTATGCGATTGAACTTGGCATACCGCGTATCGGTTTCGTCGCGCTGATGAAGGTCAACGACTTCTGTCGTAAGCACTTTGTAGATATTGATGCAATTAATCTCGAGAACATTCCCCACGTTTACTTTACCAAATCAATGAATAGGGGAATTAACTGCAAATGCTCAAATTATCTTTACAATAAGAACTTAAGGGTATTGGAGATTTATATGAGGAACTACTCAAATCAGTATTACTGTGAGTCATCGTTGGTATATGATGGCGAGTTCCTGCGGCAAGGGTTTCATTCGGATAATATCATCTGCTGACAATGACTATATCCGAACTATTTGAATCCAGGAAGAATAATCCAAACTGGAATACTTCATATCCTCTCAATCCTTTGGACTGGGCCCCATATCGGGTTCCCGGTGCTCTCCCTTTTCGAAAAGACGAGAGGTTGTCATTCTATGTACACATACCGTTTTGCAAACAGCTTTGTTCTTTTTGTGAGTACACTAGAATGGTATGTCCAAATGAGGAGGCGCAGATGCATTATCTCAAAGCCATTGAAAGCGACATTGAGATATTCAAGCTCGAGCATCCCGATATTATTCTTCTAGGATTTGATATCGGGGGAGGAACCCCAACATCTCTGTCAGAAGTTGCTTTTGCATCACTCATGGAGATTTATCAAAAAGCTGTTAAAGGGTTGCCGATCAGCACAGACTATGAGCCGAGTATAGAGGGAACGTTTAATACGCTTTCCATTCCTAAGTTGGAAGCTATCGCAAAGAGTGGGTTTGCCCGTTTATCCCTTGGTGTTCAATCTTCGAGCTGTGAGGTGTTGAGAAGACACCATCGAAATGGGAATGATGAGTCAAAAATGTTGTTCTGGATTCAGGCGGCATCATCAATGGGAATCCGAAAGGTTAATTTGGATTATATGTATGGGTTAAATGGACAAGATATATCGTCAATAGATAGGGATTTGGAAATAATAAGCCGTCTTCGACCTCAGCAGATTACTCTATATGAGATGAGGGACAATATAGTTAGATCCGGGAAGCACTCTTCGAAAGAAGATCTGTATTTGCAATATTCACAGTACTATAAAGGCTTGGAATCTCTTGGATACATGTCGCGCTTCGGGCAAAATACTTTTTCTACAGATCCAGACGATCTGGGACTGTCTTCATATTTGCGTTCCAGGATGATTAACCGCGCTTCATATAAAGGGTTCGGCTTGTCTGCACAAAGCATGAGTGTGTCAGGGCTTTCATACAATGTTGGTAAATTAGACGAGCACCCGGAAACCTTCCTAAATGAAGATGCTTTTTCGGAACGGTATACATATATCCTTCCAGCAAAGGAACTGGCAGCCAAGTATATGGCAATATCAGCTTATTATGGGGCTATCTCTAAAGATATTTTAACCCAATTAGGAGTTGATAATGAAACCTTCAGAGAGAGACTGGACTTCTGCTTGGCAAATGATCTTTTTTGTGATTTCGGTGATGGTCTATTATATATCACGCCCAAAGGATTTATGCATTATGGTGCAGTCTTCTCGCTTTTATATGATTAAGTAAATAGCCTCGCATTATGAAATACCATTATCCCCTTTATGCTTCTCATCCTGATTATCCTGTCAGGTTGCCATTCCAACAGAGGTAACACCACAATACCGAGTGGACAACAGAGTGTCGTTGATGGTATAGACGTTTCTAACCATAATGGCAGTATCAAATGGGATAAAGTAGCGGCGGATGAAAAGGGAATCAGTTTCGTGTATATCAAATCCACGGAGGGTGCGACTTACTCTGACCCTCGGTTTCATGAGAATGCAAAAGGTGCCACAGCCGCTGGTCTTCATGTGGGAGCATATCATTATTTCCGCATGACTAGCAGTGCACATGAGCAGTTTAAGAATTTTAAACGAGCTCTTGATTCTGCCCCCTTTGATCTTATCCCTATGGTGGACGTTGAAACAAGAGATAAAAAACCTGTCGCTGAGTTTCGTGACAGCCTGACAGTTTTTATCCGATTAATTGAGAACGCCTATGGTATACACCCAGCAATATATGGCACTAATCGCTCTTACAGCGAACTCTGTGGTAGTCATTTCGACGTAAAGTTGCGGATTTCGGCGATGACCACCCAGGCATTTCGGCGATAACCACCCACTTGAGTTAACGTTTCAAGCCTGGTTTGGCAAATATAGGATTATTTTCTCATACTGTCACCGGAAAGCTCGATTCTGT
>Ga0256407_10003330_pt1 | contig 28777 bp, 25 predicted proteins | sample RumenRJG_04DNA_FD_193489 | JGI IMG/M metagenome (GOLD analysis project Ga0256407, IMG submission 193489) | Bovine rumen microbial communities from Lethbridge, Alberta, Canada - RJG_04 | ecosystem: Host-associated > Mammals > Digestive system > Stomach > Rumen | place: Canada: Alberta...
CAGATATTTCCATTTTTCCTTCATGATTCACTATCTTATCCTTCAATTTCTCGGTATTGAGACTTATATGATGACAAAATCCCTGACTTATTAAAGTCCATATTGCATCAGGAGATAATATCACAGAGTAATGACCAGCATATGCTTCCACCATGCAGTTATAGAATAAAGATGTACCAGATTCGTACACAACAGTATCCCTACGTTCCTCCCCTCTTCCAATACGATATTTCTTCCATTTGCCTGCTTGATACAAGGATTTATCACCCCAACTTTTAGCTACCACACGACCTGTATGTTCATGTTCGGCCCATGATTTGGCAATTTCTTCTCCACTCCTCAATTCCTTTTTCTCCGTAGGAATAGGCAAGTCACCATCAACCACAAAGGTGTGTGAAGCCACCATAGACGTATTCTGAGCTATCATATAGCCAGAAACACTGAGTATAGTGACTATAAAACAAATAAGTTTCTTCATGTTATATGCATGTTTATTCGTTACAATTCCTTCTCCATTCTAAAACAAGTAAACGTGTCTCCGATAATCTTCTGAGAAAAGTCTGCAATATAGCCCATAGTCTCGTAAAAATGAATCTTGTTATCACGGCTTTCTACTACGGCGGTGTGATAGCCAAGTTCCTTAGCCCATTTCTCAGCTTCCTTGACAACGAGAGTCCCAAGTCCTTGAAGACGATATTCAGGGAGAACGACAATACGACCAAGCATAACTTGTTCATCGTTTATGGCATACAAACGGCAAGTGGCTATAGGTAAGTAGTTGTCAATCACAACGATGTATTTAGTCTCGGGCGTGTCATGCTCGTCAAATTCCACGTTGAGAGGAATCTGATGCTTCCGTGCCATAGCCTGAATGCGAACATAATAAGCTCCTGCTTGTTCTGCCGTCTTTGTTGCTCTTATTATCTCCATGAATGTGTCCTCTTGTTTTTTGAACACAAAAGTAAACAAAAAATCCTATACGACCAAAGAAATCAACAGAAAAAGTAAAGTATAAGTCCGTTGCAATACCGTTGTAAATCCGTTATGACTCCGTTCTGCCTAGGAACCAAACTCGATGAACCTCCGCTATAATAGCGAACAAAGAGCGAACCTTCATCGAGTTTGGTTCGGAGGAAAAAGGGATGAATAGCAAATGAATTGCATTTTTTGAGGAATAATTTGAATATTTTGTTGTAGAAATTTGCAGAATATAAAAATAATTACTACTTTTGCAAACGATTGTTCGATATTCTTTCCTGATCATTTGTTAGAAAAAGATGACAACAATCAGACGAAGGACATTCGCTGCTATCCTTAACAAAGAAAAATGGCGATTAGAGAAGTCTATTTACAAATTACAAACTCTTTAAATAAACATTTCAGACAATGAAAAAGACACTTAGCGTATTATCGTTCATGCTTTGTGCAACTCCTATGATTTATGCACAGGCAGGTGGGATTGCTACACATAATCCATCAGACGTTGTGATGGTATTGAATGATGCAGCAATGGGGAAAGTCATTGATTCCGGCTCTTGTGGAAAAAATGTCAATTACGAATTGTATGATGACTATACTCTCCGTATTTTCGGAAAGGGAGCAATGTACAATTATGAGTATCATTATGGATATCCCAATGCGCCATGGGGAGCATGGGCATCGAAAATAAAATCCGTAGTTATTGAGGATGGTGTCACCCGAATCGGTTCCTGCGCATTCCAGGATTGTTCTTCACTTACTGATGTAAACATTCCTAATAGTGTTACAAGCATAGGTAGTAGCGCATTCTACGATTGTTCTTCACTAAAAAAGATAAACATTCCTAACAGTGTGACAAGCATTGGAGCTGACGCTTTTTTCTATTGTACTTCACTTGTAGAAGTTAATATTCAGGATGGTCTTGTGACAATCGCAGAAGCTGCCTTCGCAAATTGTAGTTCACTTAAACAGATAGACATCCCAAATAGTGTTACAAGCATAGGAGAAGCAGCCTTCAATGGTTGTACTTTGTTGACAGAAATAATCATTCCGGACGCTGTTACTTCAATTGGACTGGGTGCATTCGCTAATTGTAACAATTTGGAATATGTAAAGATTGGCAAGGGCATTACTACTATTAATGATGCTATTTTCTTATTATATCATGCCGATCCAAACGTCAAAACTGTCATTGAGTTTACTGCTGAAACTCCAGTAACACTTGCCGATGTTGTATATTTTGACCAGATAGCTACAAATAATGCTTTTGCAGATCCAGAAAACGTCATTATTCGTGTGCCAGAAACAATGCTCGATTATTATCGTAGTGCGGAAGATTGGTCGCGTTATAAGGAATCGTTTTCTGGGTATAGAACTACAAGCATCAGTTCTGTTGATAATGGACAGTCGGCAATGAAAGCAGATGTTGTTTATGACCTGCAAGGACGTAGGGTGACAGAGATGCTGCCAAATAGAATTTATATCGTAAATGGAAAGAAGGTAATGAATAAGTAATAAAAAAATAACACAGCAATGAAGAAGTTATTTGGAATATTATCAGTTATGCTTTGTGCAACTTCTATGAGCTATGCACAGGCAGATGGAAGTGCTGCGCTTCAGTCATCTGACGTAGAGATGACATGGAATGGTGCTGTAAAGGAGAAAAAAGTCATTAAGTCCGGCTCTTGCGGAGCAAATGTGAAATACGAATTGTATGATGACTATACTCTCCGTATCTATGGAAGCGGTGAGATGAGTAAATTCCTTTATTGGGGAGATGGATTTCTTCACGATACTTCTGTGCCATGGATTTATGAGATAAAAAAAATAAAATCTGTAGTTATTGAGGATGGTGTCACCAATATCGGTGATGAATCCTTCAATGATTGTTCTGCACTTACAAAAGTATCAATACCAAACAGTGTTAAAAGCATTGGATATGCGGCATTCAGAGAGTGTTACGCACTTACTAAGGTAACGATACCAAATAGTGTTAATCACATCGCAGAGTGCGCTTTCTATGGTTGTCGTTCGCTTGCAGAGGTAAACCTCCCAAATGGTATTACAAGCATCGAAAATGATGTCTTTAATGGTTGTGCCTTTACAGAGCTGAAAATTCCAAGCAGCGTTACAAGCATAGGAGAATGTGCCTTCTGTAGTTGCCCATTTACTGAAATAACAATTCCAAGTAACGTTAAAAGCGTAGGAAAATCTGCCTTCTATGATTGCCCCCTTGAAAAGGTAAACATTTCAAACGGTGTTACAAGCATAGGTGATTATGCGTTATCTGGTTATAATATGGAATACGTTAAAATCGGTAAAGATGTGACGAAAATAGGCGATCAGGTATTTCCTCAATATTATGATGAAAATTTAGTAATAGAATTTACATCAGAAACTCCTGCAACTCTTTATAGTGTAGAATCATTTGGTTTCCTCTGCACTATCTATGTGCCGGAAAACGCGCTTGAAACTTATCTCAATGCGGAATTTTGGAAAGATCATGCAGATCAGATTTTGCCAAGGGAACAGGCTACTGGTATAAGTTCTGTCGGTTCTGAACAATCTGAAAAGGAAACTGCCATTTACGATCTGCAAGGACGTAAGGTTACAGAGCTGCAGCCAAACGGCATGTATATAGTTAATGGTAAGAAGGTCGTAATGAAATAATGAGAGGTCTATTTACAACCTCTTTTTAAATAAACATTTCAGACAATGAAAAAGACACTTGGCGTATTGTCGTTCATGCTTTGTGCTACTCCTATGATTTATGCACAGGCAGATGGAATTGCTGCACACGAATCATCAGATGTTGAGATGAGATCGAATGGTGCAGTAAGGGGAAGAGTCTTGTATTCCGGCTCTTGCGGAAAGAATGTCAATTACGAATTGTATGATGACTATACTCTCCGTATTTTCGGAAAGGGGGCAATGTACAATTATAATTATATCTATACTCCCCAAAGAATGTATTCCGATACACCGTGGTCATCATGGGATTCGAAAATAAAATCAGTGGTTATTGAGGATGGTGTTACCCGAATCGGTGCTTATACTTTCTGTTTTATGGAATCACTTACTGAAGTAAGCATACCCAATACAGTCACTAGTATTGGTCGCTGTGCCTTTCGGTGGTGTACGGCACTAAAAAAAATAAACATTCCTAACAGCGTGACCAGCATAGGAGCTTATGCTTTTATGCAGTGTAGTTCACTTGCAGAAGTAAATATCCCGGATGGTTTAGAAACTATAGATGAAGGCGTTTTTGATCAATGTAGTTCACTTGCACAGATAGAAATTCCTAACAGTGTTACAAGCATTGGAAGATTTGCATTCAATTTATCTTCACTTACAGAGATAATTATTCCGGATAGTGTTACTTTTATTGGACAGTGTGCATTCGGATGGTGTGACAATTTGAAATATGTAAAGATTGGTAAGGGTGTTACTGTTATTGAGGATGGTGCTTTCTTTAATGACTACACAAATAAAAAAATTGAAATAGAGATTGCTGCCGAAACACATGTAACACTCCTTGATGGATTGGTCTTCTATTATGGCGAATATGAACCTTCTTCCAGTGATGCTTTTGGCTTTAGCAATAATAATCCTCAAGACATCACTATTCGTGTACCAGAAACAATGCTTGATGATTATCGCAATTCGGAAGATTGGTCATATTATAAGGAGCAACTTTACGGGTATAGCTCTACTACAGGCATCAGGTCTGTAGGCGATGGACAGTCTGCGATGAAAGCTGATGCTGTTTATGACCTGCAAGGACATAGGGTGACAGAGATGCTGCCTGATAGAATTTATATCGTAAATGGAAAGAAGGTAGTGAATAAGTGATAAAAAAATAACACAGCAATGAAAAGATTATTGGGAATAATATCAGTATTGGTTTGTGCAACTCCTATGATATATGCACAGGCAGGTGGAATTGCTACCCTTCAGTCATCAGATGTAGAGATTCCATTGAATAGTGCAGCAACAAAGGGGAAAGTCATAGATTCTGGCTATTGCGGAGAAAATGTGGAATACGAATTGTATGATGACTATACTCTCCGTATCTATGGAAACGGCATGATGGACGATTATAGAGCATATCTTTCAACGGATAAAGAAGTACCGTGGGGTATAGAGCTACAAAAAAAAATAAAAGAGGTAGTAATAGAGAATGGTGTCACCCATATCGGTGGATATTCCTTCTATGAATGTGCTTCACTTACTAAGGTAACAATACCAAACAGTGTTAAAAGTATTGGATATAGTGCCTTCTATAGATGTACGGCACTTGCAAATATAACCATTTCAAACAGCTTGACAAACATTGGACCTTGGGCATTCGCTGGCTGCCCTGGACTTACAAGCTTTAACATCCCAAACAGCGTGACAAACATTGGAGAATCCGCATTCTTTGGTTGCTCTGGACTTACAAGCATTACTATCCCTAACAGCGTGACAAGCATTGGAGAAACTGTATTCTCTGGTTGCTCTGGACTTACAAACATCACTATCTCAAACAGCGTGACAAGCATTGAACGTGGTGCGTTCTGGGGGTGCTCTAGCCTTACAAGCATTACAATCCCTAATAGCGTGACAAGCATTGGATCTACTGCATTCTATGAATGCTCTGGACTTACAAGCATTACAATCCCTAACAGCGTGACAAGCATTGGAGAATCAGCTTTCGATGGTTGTGCAAAATTGAAACATGTAAAAATCCCTAAAAATGTAACAGAAATAGGCTATGGGGCGTTTCCTCAAACAGGTGACGAAAATTTAGTAATAGAGTTTACATCAGGAACTCCTGCAAATCTTTTGAATGCAGATGCATTAGGTTTTCTCTGTACTATCTATGTGCCGGAATCCGCACTTGAAACTTATCTCAATGCGAAATATTGGAAAGATCATGCAGATCAGATTTTGCCAAAGGAACAGGCCACTGGTATAAGTTCTGTCGGTTCTGAACAGTCAGAAAAGAAAACTACCATTTACGACCTGCAAGGACGTAAGGTTACTGAGGTGCAGTCAAACGGCATGTATATAGTTAATGGTAAGAAGATAGTGATGAAATAATGGATAAGTGATGATGGAAACAACATTTCCATCATCACTTATTCTCATTTTGAGAACCTCTTCCTGCGATTTTCAATGCTGGTATCATGTTTAGTGCGACAATTGCTATTCCGATAACGATATGCCATACATTTATTTCAATCAAACTATAGCTGTGGTAGAGTATCAATATGCTGATAGGCAGACAGATAATGCTTGTAATTAATGCTGGGATGTATCTGCGAATTACTAATGCCTGACCTATGTGCATTACATAATGTGCGGTAAGTCCAAGGAAACCACCAAACCAAATGTTCCAACATAGGGAGTTGTCGAAATATATTGCGACAAGGGATATGGCTGTGAACACAACAAATTCTTCCATTACCGCAAGGGCAAATCCTTCGGTGGTGAAATTCCTGAACCTTTTGTAAAGAAATGGAAAACAGCTTTGCAGCATATCAGCGTTTCGGTTTATGAAACGCCTCATGCCGATAATCTCTTCCAAATCGTGGAATATGAATAGTAACGGAAAGGCGAGGGCAAAGATTACCATTTTGTTGTGCTAAATAATTGCTTTGATATGATACAGATGGCTCGTTAAAAGTTCGTCGTGAGTCCCTTGTTCCTCCTAACCAAACTCGGTGCAACTCTTATTGAAAATCGCTTCTCCACCGACTTTGCACCGACTTTGCACCGACTTTGGTACGGAGGAAGAGCGAAGGTAGAACGATGGTAAAGCGAGGGCTTTACCTTGTCGTTAGGTGGAAACAACCTTGCTTCTTCTCGTACTTGATGTAGCAACGACCTTGTTGACGCATATCCCTAAGAACCTCGCTGAGAATCCATTTCAGAGTGTCGTTAGTAACCTCGCGACGCTTTGGGCCTTTCGGATCCTGGACGGTCTTGTATCTGTTATAGCAAATATCTACGGTAGTGCCATAGAGATGGCATGAGTTTTCTGTGGCGTTTCCGTTGTGAGTACGAAGTTTCTGCACATTAGCCTTTGTACGCAAAACGCTGGTAGTGATGATCTTATGCAATGGTACACCTTTCGCATCCAACGAGTCGAGAAATGCACGACCGATGTCCTGCAAGAGAACGGCAGCACGAGGCACGAGATAAGGGCTGCTTGAGCTGAGCCTATCCACATGATACCAAGGTGAAGAGCCGATATACACCAGCTCGTCCTTTCGGTTCTCTGCATCCTTGTCGTCCTTTACGGGCTTAACTCCATATTTCTGGGCGGCTACGATCTGCACGCTCTGGGAATCAGGGAAAGCCTTGTCATAATCGGGCACGCTGAAGATCTTGTGATGCTTTCGCGTGTCGGGGGGGAGAGAGGCGATGGGAGATGCCGGATTTTCCGGAGATTCCGGAATGACCGGAGATCCTGCTTCTTCCGAGGCTTCCGCCTCTTCATTTACCACGGCTAAAGAATCAGCCATTGCAATCTCTTCAGGAGATTTAGGCTCGTCGATGTCTGTGGTTAGACGGAGTAGCCCGAGAGCCAGAACTATGATGGTAAAAACGTGTAAATATGCTTTTTTAGAGACTTTCATACAATTTTTTTTAGTTTTGTGGCACAAAGATACGAAAAAAATGATGAAATATGAAAACCTTTTTGTAATTTTGCAGAAAAATTTTATAGTATTAAAGAAAATTGATAGAAAAGCATTTAATAATTGAGGATATCGACCCCGTTGAACTGTATGGTGTTGGCAACTGTCACCTGCAAATTATCAAGTCGCTCTATCCTAAGTTGAGAATCGTTGCACGCGACAATGTGATCCGTGTTCTCGGTGACGAGGAGGAAATGTGTCGCTTTGAGGAGAACATAGAGAAGATACGTCGTCATCTGCTGAAATACAACACTATCAGCGATGAGGATATTCTTGACATTATAAAGGGCAACCCGATGAAGGGTGACGGAAGTGATGACGCTTTGCTATATAATATCTCTGGTCGTCCTATCCGTTCACGCTCTGCCAATCAGCAACAGATTGTAGATGCTTTCAATGAGAATGACATGGTGTTTGCCGTGGGACCTGCGGGAACTGGTAAGACATACCTCGGTATTGCGCTTGCCGTGAAGGCTCTCAAGGAGAAGACGGCAAAGAGAATAATTCTTTCGCGTCCTGCCGTGGAGGCTGGTGAAAAGCTCGGTTTCCTTCCTGGCGACATGAAAGAGAAGATAGATCCATATCTCCAGCCTCTGTATGATGCCCTTGAGGATATGATTCCTGCGGTGAAGCTTCAGGACATGATGGAGAAGAAAATCATTCAGATAGCTCCGCTTGCCTTTATGCGAGGAAGAACATTGAGTGATGCCGTGGTGATACTTGATGAGGCTCAGAACACTACATCGGCACAGATCAAGATGTTCCTTACCCGTATGGGCTGGAATACGAAGATGATTATCACGGGCGATATGACACAGGTGGATTTGCCACATTCGGTGAAGAGTGGTCTTGCCGTGGCTATGGATGTGCTGAAGAATACGGAGGGAATCTCCATTATCCAGTTGAACGACAAGGATATTGTCCGCCATAAGCTTGTAACGAGAATTGTAAACGCATTTGATAAATATAACAATGAACGCATTAACAAAGACTGAGTTTAACTTTAAGGGTCAGACCGCCGTATATCACGGTAAGGTTCGTGACGTGTACACAATCAATGATGATTTGATGGTAATGGTTGCAACAGACCGTATCTCTGCATTCGATGTAATCCTGCCAAAGGGTATTCCTTTCAAGGGACAGGTTCTAAATCAGATTGCGGCTAAGTTCCTTGATGCAACTGCTGACATCTGCCCTAACTGGAAGTTGGCTACTCCTGATCCACAGGTTACTGTAGGTCTGAAGTGCGAGGGATTCCGTGTTGAGATGATTATCCGTGGCATCCTTACAGGTTCTGCATGGCGCGACTACAAGAACGGTTGCCGTGAGATCTGTGGTGTTAAGCTCCCAGAGGGAATGAAGGAGAACCAGCGTTTCCCTGAGCCAATCATCACTCCTACTACAAAGGCTGACGAGGGTCACGACCTCAATATCTCTAAGGAAGAGATCATCGCTCAGGGTATCGTTTCTGCAGAGGATTATGCAGTAATGGAGGACTACACACGCAAGCTCTTCGCTCGTGGTCAGGAGATTGCAGCAAAGCAGGGCCTTATCCTCGTTGATACAAAGTATGAGTTCGGTAAGCGCGATGGTAAGGTTTATCTCATCGACGAGATTCATACACCTGACTCTTCACGCTATTTCTATGCAGACGGCTATGAGGAGAAGTTTGCAAAGGGTGAGCCTCAGAAGCAGCTCTCTAAGGAGTTCGTACGTCAGTGGCTTATCGAGCACAACTTCATGAATGAGCCAGGTCAGGTAATGCCAGAGATTACTGACGAGTATGCAGAAAGTGTATCAGATCGTTATATCGAGCTTTACGAGCACATCGTAGGCGAGAAGTTCGACCGTGCAAAGGAGACTGGCGACATCGCAGCTCGTATTGAGAAGAATGTTTCGGAATACCTTGCTAATGTAAAATAGGGTTTAGAGGTTTTCAGGTTTTGAGGTCGGAATGCTCTTGAAAAGTATAAAGTAAAAAGGAAAAATTAAAAAGTATGATTACCTTGTATAGCGAAGGGTAGTCGAGAAAATACAAACCATACTTTTTACTTCTAAATTTTTACTTTTTAATTTCTAAGCGATACTGACCTTCTAACCTTATAACCATCCAACCTTATAACCTATTATAATTAAGGTGTACGAACAAGAAACTATAAAACCCTACGACGGTGAGGGTGAAAAAGGTAAGTTGGTAGAGACTATGTTTGATAACATAGCCCCTACCTACGATACTTTAAACCACCGCCTTTCGTGGGACATTGATAAATACTGGCGCAAGAAGGCCGTCAAGGCTCTTGTGCCATATAGTCCGAAGAAGATTCTCGACATTGCCACAGGCACAGGCGATTTCGCTATCCTTCAGGCACAGATGCTGCATCCAGAGACTCTCATAGGTGCGGACATTTCGGAGGGTATGATGCAGGTGGGCAGAGAGAAAGTGGCTCGTCTCGGACTTTCAGATGTTATCTCCTTCGCAAAGGAGGATTGTCTGAATCTGTCATTCGACAATAATTCCTTCGATGCAGTTACGGCTGCTTTTGGAATACGAAATTTTCAGGATCTTGAGTGCGGACTTCGAGAGATGTACCGTGTGCTTCGTGAGGGTGGAGTATTGAGCATTATCGAGCTTACCACTCCTGTTAAGTTCCCTATGAAGCAGCTCTTCGCCATTTATAGCGGTACGGTATTGCCACTCTATGGCAGACTCATTTCGCACGACTCAAATGCCTATTCCTATCTCAACAAGACTATTGCGGCATTCCCACAGGGAGAGACGATGGTGGAGATTCTGAGGAGGGTAGGATTTGCAGAGGCATCGTTCACGCGCCTCACATTCGGCATCTGCACAATGTATTTTGCAAGAAAATAAAAATCAATGAAGAAATACGGACTTATAGGCTATCCACTTGGCCATTCCTTCTCAATGGGCTATTTCAATGAGAAGTTTACGAACGAGGGCATCAATGCCACTTATGAGAACTTTGAGATTCCCCTTATCACCAATCTTCCAGAGGTGATACAGGCTAATCCAGAGCTTTCTGGTTTCAACGTCACCATTCCTTACAAGGAACAGGTGATGAGCTACCTCGACACGGTTTCTCCAGAGGCAACGGAGATTGGTGCCGTGAACGTGGTAAAGGTGGAGCGTGGATCTGGTAAGGTGCTTCTCCACGGCTATAACTCCGATGTGGTTGGCTTCGTGAACAGCATACAGCCACTTCTTCGTCCTGAGCATAAGAAAGCGCTGATCCTTGGAACAGGTGGCGCTTCAAAGGCTGTGGAATATGGTCTTCGTAAGCTCGGACTTGAGACATTAAAGGTAAGTCGTCGTATGGTGGATGACACCATACAGTATGATCAGATTACCCCAGAATTGCTAAAGGAATACAACGTAATCGTTAATTGTACTCCTTGTGGTATGTCTCCACATTTTGACGAATATCCATCATTGCCTTACGAGGCTATGGATAAATCATTCCTCCTCTATGACCTTATATATAATCCAGAGGAGACGCTCTTCCTCCGTAAGGGTAGGGAACAGGGCGCAGTTACAAAGAATGGACTTGAGATGCTCCTGCTTCAGGCAGAGGCTGGATGGAGTATTTGGAATGGGTAGATGCCCCCTCCCAACCTCCCCGAGGGGAGGAGTCCTTTTATAGTGAGATAAACGATAAAAATCAATAATACTGAGTCGCTTATAAAATAACCCTCTTCGAAAGCGATTAATGGTATATAGATACTCTCCCCCTCGGGGGAAGTCCGATGTTGATAACATCGGAGTATGTGTCAAAAGGAGGGGGGCTTTATTATGAACAACAACAGATATATGATGCGAGGCGTGAGTGCTGCCAAGGAGGATGTGCACAACGCTATCAAGAACATTGACAAAGGTGTTTTCCCACAGGCATTCTGCAAGATTATCCCTGATATTCTTGGCGGTGATCCTGAGTATTGTAACATTATGCACGCTGATGGTGCCGGTACAAAGTCTTCATTGGCTTATATGTACTGGAAGGAGACTGGCGATCTTTCTGTATGGAAGGGAATCGCTCAGGATGCCATCGTTATGAATACCGACGACCTGCTATGCGTAGGAGCTGTGGATAACATCCTCGTTTCATCTACCATCGGACGCAACAAGATGCTTGTGCCTGGTGAGGTTATCTCTGCTATTATCAATGGAACAGACGAACTCCTTGCTGAGATGCGTGAGATGGGTATCGGAATCTATCCAACTGGTGGTGAGACTGCTGATGTGGGCGATCTAACACGCACTATCATCGTTGACTCTACCGTTACCTGTCGTATGAAGCGTTCTGATGTAATCGACAATGCTAACATCCGTCCTGGTGATGTCATCGTAGGTCTCTCTTCTACAGGTCAGGCTACATACGAGAAGAAGTATAACGGTGGTATGGGTTCTAACGGACTCACTTCTGCACGTCACGATGTATTCTCTAAGTATCTTGCTGAGAAATATCCAGAGAGCTATGACAAGGCTGTTCCTGATGAACTCGTATATAGCGGTACAAAGAAACTCACGGATCCAACTGAGGTTGAGGGCGTTAACGCAGGTCAGATGGTACTCTCTCCAACACGAACCTACGCTCCTGTTATCAAGCGTCTGCTCGATGAGCTTCGTCCTGAGATTCACGGTATGGTACATTGTACTGGCGGTGCTCAGACAAAGGTGCTCCATTTTGTAAACGACAACTGTAAGGTTGTCAAGGACAATATGTTCCCAGTTCCACCACTCTTCAAGATGATTCATGAGGAGAGCGGTACTGACTGGAAGGAGATGTATCAGGTGTTCAACATGGGACATCGTATGGAGATTTATGTTCGTCCAGAGGTTGCAGAGAAGGTTATCGCTATCTCAAAGAGCTTCAACATCGATGCACAGGTTGTAGGCCACATCGAGGAAGGAAAGAAGTCATTAACAATCAAATCCGAGTTTGGAGAGTTTAATTATTAATGGATAATAACAACATTCTACAGAAATTAGACGGACTTGAGAGCCGCTATGAGGAGGTGAGCACGCTCATCACCGACCCTAACGTAATCAGCGACCAGCAGAGGTTCGTCAAACTTACAAAGGAATACAAGGATCTTGAGGATATCATGAAGATCCGTCGTCGCTATATCGATTGTCTTGAGGCAATCGCAGAGGCGAAGGATATCCTCGTAAACGAGTCTGATCCAGACATGAAGGAGATGGCGCGTGAACAACTTGCAGAGAATGAGGCACTTCAGCCATCACTTGAGGAAGAGGTAAAGATTGCCCTCATTCCTAAGGATCCAGAGGATGCCAAGAATGTGCAGATGGAAATCCGTGCAGGAACAGGTGGTGATGAGGCATGTCTCTTCGCTGGTGACTTGTTCCAGATGTACAAGCGTTTCTGCGAGACTAAGGGCTGGCAACTCAGTGTTACCGATGTATCAGAAGGTGCTGTCGGTGGATTCAAGGAGATTGACTTTGCCGTTAGCGGTGATGATGTGTATGGCGTATTGAAGTATGAGTCTGGTGTGCATCGTGTTCAGCGTGTGCCTGTTACAGAGTCAAACGGTCGTATGCAGACATCGGCTGCGACTGTTGCCGTGCTCCCAGAGGCAGACCCATTCGAGGTGTCAATCAACGAGGGCGAAATCAAGTGGGATACATTCCGTTCATCTGGTGCAGGTGGTCAGAATGTGAACAAGGTGGAGTCTGGTGTGCGTGCTCGCTATATGTGGAAGAACCCTAACACAGGCGAGACTGAGGAAATCCTCATCGAGTGTACCGAGACTCGTGACCAGCCAAAGAACAAGGAACGTGCTCTTGCGCGTCTGCGTACATATATCTATGACCGTGAGCATCAGAAGTATGTTGACGATATTGCAAACCGTCGTAAGTCGCTTGTCTCTACTGGTGACCGTTCTGCAAAGATCCGTACATATAACTTCCCACAGGGTCGTGTTACCGATCACCGTATCGGCTATACAACTCACGATCTCAGCGGTTTCCTCGGTGGTGACATCCAGCCAATGATTGATGCCCTCACCGTAGCAGAGAACGCAGAGAGAATGAAGGAAGCAGAGCTTTAATGCAAGCTAATTTACAATTGACAATTGATAATTGAAAATTGTACATTGTAAATGGTAAATTGTACATGATAAGATGGGCCAATTCACGACTATAACAAAGAAGAAGGAAGATGATGGTGAAAAGACCGTCAGCGCCTCTGAGTTCATCAATCGTATGATCAGCAGCAAACGCGTTCCTGATCAGAATGTCGAACTTCCTAAAACAGAACTACCCAAATAAGGTAATTCATAATTAGTAATTCGTAATTATTCAAAATGAACAGAAAAGAACTTTTCGAACAGATAAAGAAGAAGCAGAGCTTTCTCTGCGTAGGTCTTGACGTTGACTTGAAGAAAGTGCCAGAGCATCTTCTCAAGGAAGAAGATCCAATCTTCGCATTCAACAAGGCAATTATTGATGCAACAGCCCCTTATTGCGTGGCTTATAAGCCAAACCTCGCATTCTATGAGGCATTTGGTGTAAAGGGACTCATGGCATTTGAGAAGACCGTGAAGTATCTTAAGGAGAACTACCCAGAGCAGTTCATAATTGCAGATGCAAAGCGTGGTGATATCGGCAATACTTCAAAGATGTATGCGCGTACTTTCTTTGGTGAGTATGATGTTGATGCCCTGACAGTTGCACCTTATATGGGTGAGGATTCCGTTACTCCTTTCCTTGATGGATATGATAACAAATGGGTTATCCTTCTTGCCCTCACAAGCAACAAGGGTTCATTTGACTTCCAGCTCACAGAGGACAAGGATGGTGAGCGCCTCTTTGAGAAGGTTATCCGTAAGTCTCAGGAGTGGGGTAATGATGAGAATATGATGTATGTTGTAGGTGCTACACGTGGTGAGATGTTCACCGACATCCGTAAGGCTGCTCCAAATGCTTTCCTACTTGTACCGGGCGTAGGCGCACAGGGTGGTAGTCTTCAGGATGTTTGCAAATACGGTATCATCAAGGATTGCGGTCTGCTCGTCAACTCTTCACGCGGTATCATCTATGCCGACAACACCGAGAACTTCGCAAAGGTTGCCGGACAGAAGGCGAAGGAGCTGCAGGCAGAAATGGCTCAGGAACTTGCCAAGATCTAAGTATATGATTCATATATAAAATTAATGCGGCATTAATGTCGCATTAATTTTATGTTCGTAACTTATTTCCCCAAGAAAAAACACTAATTTATAAACAAAAAAAGTAATACTTATGAAAAAGTTTCTATTAATGGGCTTAACAGCCATGATGACTTGTTTCCTTGTCTTAACCTCTCTTACCTCATGCGGTAGCAGCGATGATGATGAAATACAAGAAAATTATTTCCTCAAAGTCTCTGTATGCAACAAGGGTACTTTGCCTGATGCTCTCTATCAAGAAGTTCAGGCTGAATTATCAAAGAGAGTCGTCGGTTACACAGACCTCGATATGGGAACATACCATTTGGGAATGTCTGCCAGTTGCGCAGAAAGCCCGGGTACTGTCTATCTAAGTGGTGGAGATGAGTATCAGCTACCTAAAGACTATGCCTATACATTGGAGTTCGTGCTTACCGACAAGAGCGGCAAGATACTGGATTCTCGCAAGGTGGAGAAGAAACCAGAAGAACCTGAAAAAACAGACCTATATCTGCATAAGCATGTACGCATCTATGACAAAGGCGACTTGACAGATGTAGAGGAGGGAATTTTGAATCTTACTATCGATAGTTTTGAGGAACTCAATAAGGTCTTCTATATGGGTGTCAATACAATAGAAGAGGCAAAGCAGGATCTCCGCGAATCGCTTGAATCGCTTAAAGAGACGCTTCCAAAAGACAAGGACTATACGTTGGAGTTCTATATCACCGATGAGAATGAAGAGATAATATACCGACTGTATCTCATTAAGAAAAATGGTGAAACCACCGTTTCTGAGACGGTCTAAGCTTGTAAGCTCATATTGTGGAAAGCTAACCAAACGAAATGATTTTAGAATTAAACGCCAAATGCGTACACACTCAAAATCTATTGATAAATAATGGGTTAAGGACGTGTACGTGTTTGGCGCTTAATTTCTTTTAATACACTTACAGCTTCTTCGCCGTACCTTCGCTACACCTCCGTTACAAATCCATTCTAAATCCGTTTCTTAGAATGGGTGAAAAATGGGATTTGCATGGGAATTGGAAGGGATGTGCATTGGATCTGTTAATTTTATGAGTTCCTTTGCCTTTTTATCTAAGACTTAACCTTAAACTTGAGCTATGTGAAAGATGGATTATTGTACTATTTTATCTTATAATTATCCAAAAAAACTTTGAAAACGCAAAAAGTTATATAAAGTTTTCGTGTTCTCGATTATTTTTAGTACATTTGCATCGAATTTGGTTTTATCCGACCGTTTTGTGCCATGATGTATGCCCCTGAAAGGGGATGTGGCTTTATGGAATGGTTGGATTTCATTTCGTTAATATGGATTTTTCAGCAAAGCAAATAGCAGAACTCATACAAGGTCGTGTTGAAGGTGATGAGAATACTACCATCAACGACTTTGCCAAGATAGAGGAAGGACGCCCTGGATGCATCTCCTTCCTTTCCAACCATAAATACACCCATTACATCTACGATACGAAGTCAAGCATCGTGCTTGTTGACGAGAGTTTGAAACTGGAGCGTCCTGTATCTGCAACACTCATCCGCGTGAAGAGTGCTTACGAGGCTGTAGCTAAGCTCTTGCAGCTCTATGCTTCTATGAAGCCTAAGAAGAAGGGAATTGACTCTCTCGCTTTCATCGACCCAACGGCAACAATCGGTAAGGACTGCTACATCGGTCCTTTTGTGGCAATAGGCCCTGGTGTTGTGATTGGTGATGGTTGTGTTCTGCATCCTCATGTAACCATTGGTGAGAAGGCAAGTGTTGGCAACAATACCGAGATTTACAGCAATGCCGTTGTGTATCACCATTGTAAGGTAGGAAACAACTGTATTCTCCATGCTGGTTGTGTTATAGGCGCTGATGGCTTTGGCTTTGCTCCTTCTGCAAATGGCTATGACAAGATTCCGCAGATTGGCATAGTTACGATTGAGGATAATGTTGAGATTGGTGCTAATACTTGCGTTGATCGTTCAACGATGGGAAGCACATACGTCCGTAAAGGCGTTAAGCTCGATAATCTTGTTCAGATTGCTCACAATACTGATATTGGTGCTAATACCGTGATGTCTGCTCAGGTAGGCGTAGCTGGTAGCACGAAGGTAGGGGAGTGGTGTATGTTTGGCGGACAGGTCGGTCTTGCAGGACATATACAGATCGGCAATAAGGTTATGCTCGGAGCACAGAGTGGTGTTCCGGGAAATATAAAAGATGGAGAGCAGTTGATAGGAACTCCTCCTATGCCTATGAAGCAGTATTTCCGCTCACAGGCGGTATTTCGTCGTCTTCCAGATATGTATCGTCAGATGGATGCTATGCAGAAGAAGATCGAGGAACTTGAAGCTAAATTGAATGGGGTTGGGTGATGGCGTAAAACCAACACTAATACCTATTATAATATATAATACAAAATAGAAAAGTCGTGTTAAAGCAAACAACTCTAAAAGGCAGTTTTTCTCTTTGTGGTAAGGGACTTCACACAGGTCTCAGTCTTACTGTCACATTCAATCCTGCCCCAGAAAATACAGGATATAAGATTCAGCGTATTGACCTTGATGGTATGCCTGTCATTGATGCTATCGCAGAGAATGTGGTTGACACTCAGCGTGGTACGGTACTTGCAAAGGGTGATGCTCGTGTTTCTACTGTAGAACATGGTCTTGCAGCTCTCTATGCGCTCGGCATTGATAACTGTCTTATTCAGGTCAATGGTCCTGAGTTCCCTATTCTTGACGGTTCTGCTGTAATATACGTTGACAAGATCAAGGAGGTTGGAATCCAGGAGCAGAATGCACCAAAGGACTATTATATCATCCATAATAAGATTGAGGTAAAGGACGAAAAGACAGGCTCTTGCATCACAATACTTCCTGATGAGCAGTTCTCTATCACGGCAATGTGTTCTTTCGAGTCAAAGTTCATCAACTCTCAGTTTGCTACTATTGATGATATCGAGGATTTCGCAAGTGAGATTGCTCCGGCACGTACTTTCGTATTTGTTCGTGATATCATGCCTTTGCTTCAGGCTAACCTTATCAAGGGTGGTGATATGGATAATGCCATCATCATATATGAGGTAGAGCAGCCACAGGACAAACTCGATGGTCTTGCAGACCTTCTTGGTGTTCCTCGTCTTGATGCAAGCAAGCTCGGATATATTCAGCATAAGCCTATCGTTTGGGAAAATGAGTGCACACGTCATAAGTTGCTTGATGTAATCGGTGATATGGCACTTATTGGAAAACCAATCAAAGGACGTATCATTGCAACACGTCCAGGTCATACCATTAATAATAAGTTTGCGCGTCAGATGCGCAGGGTTATACGTAAGCATGAGGTTCAGGCTCCTATCTATGATCCCAATGCAACGCCTATAATCGATAACAGACGTATCCGTGATCTGCTCCCACATCGTTATCCATTCCAGTTGGTTGACAAAGTTGTGTCTATCGGTGCAACGACAATTGTAGGTATCAAGAATGTGACGAGCAATGAGCCTTTCTTCCAGGGACACTTCCCAAGTGAGCCAGTTATGCCTGGTGTACTTATTGTGGAGGCTATGGCACAGTGTGGTGGTCTCATAGTGCTCAACACAATGGAGGAACCTGAGAAATATACTGCATACTTCATAAAGATTGATGGAGTAAAGTTCCGCAAGAAGGTAGTTCCAGGTGATACTCTCGTCTTCAAGGTTGATCTCCTTGGTCCTGTTCGTCATGGTATTTCTTCACTCCACGGTTATGCCTTTGTAGGTGATGATGTGGTATGTGAGGCTACATACGCTTGTCAGATTATAAAGAATAGGGAATAGTTTAATAATTAACATGTGATAATTAACAATTAACATAGGCTGATACAGAATGGCAATCTTCCTTCGAAATGGAAAGTGTGTTAATTGTTAATTATTAATTGTTAATTCAAAATAAAAGATATGAATCAGATAAGTCCTTTAGCATTTGTACATCCAGACGCAAAGTTGGGTGACAATAATAAAATAGGTCCATTCTGCTACATAGACGCAGATGTCGTTATTGGCGACAACAATGTGTTGATGAATAGCGTGACTCTTCATCAGGGATTGCGCATGGGCTCAAACAATGAGGTTTTCCCTGGAGCAAGCCTCTCTACGAAGCCACAGGACTTGAAGTTCCATGGCGAAATTACTACATGCGAGATTGGTGACAATAATTCAATACGTGAGAATGTGACAATCTCTCGTGGTACTTTCTCAAAGGGTACTACAAAGGTGGGGAGCAACAACCTCCTTATGGAGGGTATGCATATAGCGCATGACTGTGTTGTAGGCAATAACTGCATCATTGGCAATTCTACGAAGTTTGCAGGTGAGGTAATTATTGATGACTGTGCCATCATTTCTGGTGGTGTTCTCGTACATCAGTTTACTCGTATCGGAGGTTTTGTGATGGTACAGGGTGGTTCTCGCACTTCAAAAGACATTCCTCCATATTGTATTGCAGGAAAAGACCCTATCCGTTATTGTGGACTCAATCTCGTAGGTCTTCGTCGTCGTGGTTTTTCTAATGAAATCATTGACAATATAGGTCAGGCATATCGTATTATTTACTCTCATGGACTTGTTAAGGATGGCATAGAAGAGGTTAAGGCTAAAGTGCCTATGTCTAAGGAGATAGAATATGTCATAAAGTTCTTCGAAGAGTCTCAGCGTGGCGTAATACGCTAAGGTTAGAAAACGCATTTTCCATTAGTGAATTCTCTTATCGTAATAACTGGTCCTACGGGAGTGGGCAAGACTGAGCTTTGTCTTCAGATAGCCGAGCATTATGGTATTGATATCATCAATGCAGACTCTCGCCAGATATTCGCGGAAATACCAATAGGTACTGCCGCCCCCACTGCAGAGCAGATGCAGAGGGTGCGGCATTATTTTGTTGGCTCTCATCATATAGGGGATTATTACTCAGCCTCAAGCTATGAGCAGGATGTACTGAAGTTATTGCCAACACTCCAACATCCATCACTCAACATCCAACACCCAATCGCTCTCCTTGCAGGAGGCAGTATGATGTATATAGATGCAGTGTGCAATGGTATTGATGATATTCCCAATATCCGCGAGGATATTCGTAATGAGATGAAGCGAAGGTTGGAGGTTGAAGGTCTTGATGCCCTTCTTGATGAATTGTCCCGTCTTGATCCTGAACACTATGCCATTGTGGATAGGAAGAATCCGCGTCGCATACTCCATGCGCTTGAGATATGCCATCAGACAGGTAGGACATACACATCATTCCGTACTGGAGAGAAACGTAAGCGTCCGTTCAATATTATAAAGATAGGACTAAACCGAGACCGTGTTGAACTATATGAAAGGATAAATCAGAGAGTTCTAGATATGATAGAACAAGGGCTGGAACAAGAGGCAAGGGCAATGTTGCCATATCGTGAACTCAATGCCCTGAACACCGTGGGATATAAGGAAATGTTCCAGTATTTCGATGGTGCTATTCCGTTGGAAGAGGCTATCCGACAGATACAGAGCAATAGTCGTCGCTATGCCCGAAAACAACTCACATGGTACAAGCGTGATGCTGAAATGCAATGGTTTGCCCCAGAAAACATCACGGAAATCACAAATTATATTGATTCTCGGCTCTGATTTCATAAAAAAATACTACCTTTGCATCGGGAAAGATAAAATCTTTGGGAGATAAAAATTAATTTGAATTATGAAAATAATCAGTAGTGCTTGGAAATTCATCTGTAAGATGACCTCAGCCTTCTGGGCTTGGTATAAGTCAATTTACAAGGGGCGCCCTTGGTACATCAAGACCGTCAGCGTTCTTGGTACATTAGTTGTGCTCTTCATGCTCTATCTCGGAGCTGTTGATCTCAATCTCTTCTGGCTTTTCGGAAAGTCACCAGGTTGGTCTGAGATAAAGGAGCATCGTACTGCTCAGGCTTCTGAGCTATATTCCGCAGATGGCGTGCTTCTCGGAAAGTATTTCAATGAGAACCGTATTCCTGTAGAGTACAAGGATGTGGCACCTGTTTTCTGGAAGGCACTCATCAGTACAGAGGATGAGCGTTTCTATGACCATTGGGGCGTGGATCCGCTTGGACTTGTAGGTGCTGCAAAGGATGCCGCTACTGGTCGTGGAGGTCGTGGAGCATCTACTATTACGCAGCAGTTGGCTAAGAATATGTTCCGTGTGCGTACTCAGTATAGCACTGGTCTTGTGGGTAAGATTCCGGGCGTGAAGATTCTTATCATGAAGACCAAGGAATGGATTACCGCCCTCAAACTTGAGATTTACTTTGCTTCAACAAAGGGACGCAAGGACGGTAAGAACGAGATTCTCGTGCAGTATGCCAATACCGTGGATTTCGGACATAACGCATTCGGAATAAAGATTGCCTCAAAGACGTACTTCAACACTACGCCAAATAAGCTTACGGCTGATCAAGCTGCGGTACTCGTGGGTATGCTCAAGGCAACTACATACTATAATCCTATCTCTCATCCTGAGAACTCTTTGAAGCGTCGTAACGTGGTGCTTGAGAATATGCTTACACACGGTTTTATCGACCGTACTCAGTTTGATACGCTCAAGGTAAAACCTATTGACTGCTCAGAGTTCAAGCCGGAAGAGAATTATGACGGACAGGCAAAGTACTTCCGTGAGGCTGTTGCCAAGTATCTTGATAAATGGCTTGACGAAAATGGACTCAACCTATATACTGCAGGTCTGAAGATCTATACTACAGTTGACTCTCGTATGCAGAAATATGCAGAGGAGGCTGCAGTAAAGCAGATGAAGCAGGTGCAGCGCAACTTCAATTCACATTGGGGAAGCACGAATCCTTGGCAGGATGAGCATCATAACGAGATAAAGAACTTCATCGAGGATATAGCAAAGCGTCAGAGCTACTATAAGTTCCTCAAGAATAAGTTCAATGACAATCAGGACTCTATCGACTACTATCTCAACAAGCCTCATAAGGTGAAGGTGTTCGACTATGAGAAGGGTGAGATAGAGAAGGAGATGTCAACGATGGACTCTATCCGCTATATGGTGCGCTTCATGCACTGTTCTTTCGTTGCCATCGAACCTCAGACTGCTCATGTAAAGGCATGGGTAGGCGATATAGACTTCAATCATTGGAAGTATGATAAGGTAACGGCACAGCGTCAGCCTGGTTCTACGTTTAAGCTCTTCGTATATACCGAGGCTATGGAGCAGGGACTTACTCCTTGTGATAAGCGTCGTGATGAGTTTTTCTCAATGAAGGTTTGGGATGAAAAGGAGAAGAAAGAGGTTACTTGGTCTCCAACCAATGCTAACGGCTATTTCTCTGGTGACTCTATGCCTTTGCGTTCTGCATTCTCACAGTCTATCAACTCTGTTGCCGTGCGTGTAGGGCAGGAGATGGGTATCAAGAACATTATAGAGACAGCTAAGGCTATGGGTATCAAGAGTCCTATGGACGATGCTCCATCACTCTCTCTTGGTGCTTGTGATGTCAACCTCCTTGAGCTTGCAAATGCTTACAGTACTGTTGCAAATGGTGGTAGGGCACATCCAGAGGCTATCCTTGTGACACGCATTCTTGATCGTGACGGTAATGAGATATACGTTGCTCCAAATGAGACGGAGCAGGCTATCAGCGAGAAATCAGCATATTACATGCAGCAGATGCTACAATCTGTTATGCGTGATGCCGGTGGTACTGGTCAGAGTCTCTGGGGATATGTACGTGATATTCGCGATACTCAGTTCGGTGGTAAGACTGGTACTTCAAACAACCACTCTGATGCGTGGTTTATGGGTGTAAGTCCGAAACTTGTTGTAGGTGCATGGGTAGGTGGCGAATATCGCTGCATCCATTTCCGCACAGGTGCTCTCGGACAAGGATCACGCACCGCACTTCCTATCTGCGGATATTTCCTTCAGTCCGTGTTCAATGATCCTGCCTTTGAGAAGTATCATGGCAAGTTTGAGAAACCGAATGGTCTTGATGTCTCTGCGTCTATGTATGATTGTCCGTTCTATCGTTCACACAAGGATACGCTCGATGCCGACTCTATTGAGGTAGGAGAGCAAGGACAACGCCTTGACGAAAACGGAGAGCCTATCAAGCGTGAATTTGTTCCTGCAGCTCCTGTAATTCAGCATTCACAGGAGGAACCGCAGCAGCAGGTTACGTTAAAGAATCTGTAAAAGACCCACCCCCTTGCCCCTCCCATAAAGGGAGGGGAGTAGATACGCATGATTGCGATGGGGATGTGTATTTTATTATCGTGTAATTAAGTCTTTTTATATAGATCCAGCCTAATCACTCCCCTCCCTTTATGGGAGGGGCAGGGGGTGGGTCTTTTAATATTTATGTCTCTCGATCTCCAGAATCCCGAACTCCAGAAAGCCCTACAGTTGATAGAGTTTTCCAACCGATCCGTGTTCCTTACAGGAAAGGCGGGTACGGGTAAATCTACGTTCCTGAGACATATTGCATCTACTACCAAGAAAAAGCATGTGATACTCGCACCTACTGGCATTGCCGCTATCAATGCTGGAGGCTCTACGCTCCATAGTTTCTTCAAACTCCCTTTTCATCCGCTTCTGCCTAATGATTCTCGCTACTCTGCGCGAAACATCCGCAGTACATTGAAATACAATGGTGAAAAAGTGAAGATGATACGCGAGCTTGAACTTATCATCATCGACGAGATCTCGATGGTGCGTGCTGACATCATCGACTTTATAGATAAGGTACTGCGTATATATTCTCGCAATATGTCGCAGCCTTTTGGAGGCAAGCAGTTGATGATGGTGGGGGATGTGTATCAGCTTGAGCCTGTTGTGCGCGATGAAGACCGACAACTCTTGCAGCCTTTCTATCCCTCCAGTTTCTTTTTCGATGCTCATGTGTTCCGTGAGAAGCAAGTGGTAAGCATAGAGTTGCGAAAGGTATATCGTCAGTCTGATCCAGTCTTTATCGGCATTCTTGACAATATCCGAACCTCACAGGCAACGAATCGTGACCTTGCCCTCCTTAATGCAAGGGTTAATTCTACTCCCCAACACCCATCATCCAACACCCAACAACCACTATCCATAACCCTTTCCACCACGCGCGATACGGTGGATTACATCAACACCCAGCATCTTGAGGAATTGCCTGGCGATCCTGTTGTCTTCAATGGTGCCGTAAATGGTGATTTTCCGGAATCTATGATGCCAACGCCTATCCAACTCGAACTAAAGGTTGGAGCGCAGGTCATCTTTATCAAGAATGATATGGATCACCGTTGGGTAAATGGTACGCTTGGCATCATTATCGGCTTGGATGAGGACGGATCGCGTATATATATAAAGAAGGAGTCGGGCGAGGAGGTCGATGTTGAGCGTGACCGTTGGTCAAACGTGCGCTATACTTTCAATGAGGTGGAGAAGCGCATAGAGGAAGAAGAGATAGGTTCGTATATCCAGTTTCCTGTGCGTCTTGCATGGGCTATTACCGTGCATAAGTCGCAAGGTCTTACGTTCAACAATGTGAAGATAGATTTCGGGCATGGCGTCTTTGCTGGAGGTCAGACCTACGTTGCTCTTTCACGATGCACTTCGCTTGAAGGTATCGAACTCAATCAGCCTATCCGTCACTCTGATGTCTTTGTGCGTGATGAGGTGAAACGCTTTGCTGCAGGCTATAATGACCAACGTCTTATCAATCAGGCACTAAAGGAAACGGCTGCTGATAAGCAGTATCACGATGCGGTGAAGGCATTCGATAGGGGAGACATTGACGAGGCTCTGAAACAGTTCTTCCTTGCCATACATAGTCGCTATGACATAGAGAAACCTGCCCCGAAACGATTGCTCCGTCGCAAGCTCAATATCATAAACTATCTTATGGATGATATAGAGCGATTGAAGGCTGAGGCAGAGGCACAGAAGCAAAGACTACTCCAGCTCTCCGTGGAATATACCCTTATGGGTAAGGAGTGTGAGCGTGAAAAGATGTACGAGGCAGCCATTGCAAACTACAAGAAAGCCCTCGACCTATATCCAGAGGCTCAGGATCCAAAGCGGAGAATAGAGAAGATACGGAAAAAATTGGGAAAGGAGAATTTTTAATTACGAATTACCTGTTTTGTTTTTTTACTATTTAGCTATTTACTATGTACTATTTATGTACTATTTCCTATCGCAGCAGGCATTTACTATTTGTGATTGCCGAAAATAGTAAATAAACCAAATAGTAAATAAATAGTAAATAGTAAATTTGTAAATAGTAATTGAATAGTGGTAATTTGTAATTTTATTGTTCTTTTTCTGCAAAAACAAAGAAATTTCGCCTTCTTAGTGTAAAAAGTTACGTAAAAATTTGGATAGTTAAAAAATAATGCGTACCTTTGCACCGCATTTGAAAAGAACGGAGGTTTCTAACCAAAGTTTTCGGGGTGTAGCGCAGTTGGTAGCGTTCCTGGTTTGGGACCAGGCTGTCGCAGGTTCGAGTCCTGTCACCCCGACTTTCATTTGATAATACATACCCAAAATACTTCCGGGGTGTAGCGCAGTTGGTAGCGTTCCTGGTTTGGGACCAGGCTGTCGCAGGTTCGAGTCCTGTCACCCCGACGAAAGTCCATTAGCTCACAAGGTTAATGGATTTTTTGTTATTAAGATTTATTATACTAATGGAAACAACATTTTTGAATAGACTATACAAGGTTTCGGCATGGATGGCGGCGCATATCACGCTGCTTGTGGTCTGTGTATCTGCATTGGCATTGTTTGTGCCTGCGTCATTCTCGTGGATTGCAACATCGGCAGTTACACCGATGCTGGGCGTGGTGATGTTCGGTATGGGACTGACCTTGAAACCATCCGACTTCAAACCCGTGATGATGCACCCGAAGGATATCCTTGTGGGCGAACTGGCGCAATTCCTCGTGATGCCGTCGGTGGCATGGTGTCTGTGCCGACTGCTCAATCTCCCTCCAGAACTGGCATTGGGCGTGATACTCGTGGGATGTTGTCCTGGTGGAACGGCAAGCAACGTGATATGCTATCTTGCAAAGGGCGACATTGCGTTGAGCGTAGCCATGACGGGTGTATCCACGCTCCTTGCCCCAATAGTAACCCCTGCGCTTGTGCTTCTGTTGGCAGGAAAGGAAGTAAACGTGGATGTCATGGGAATGTTCCTGAGTATCGTGCAGGTTGTTATCGTGCCTATCATTCTCGGCTTCGTGGTAAACCATTACTTTGGAAAGTTCACGGAGAAGATAACGCCATTGCTGCCAATGGTTTCAACCATAGCCATCGCCCTTATCATCGGTATTATAGTTAGTCATAACGCGCAGAGCATCATGTCGTGCAGTCTCGTGGTTGCTGTGGTGGTTATTCTCCATAACGTGCTCGGTCTTGCCCTCGGCTATGGGGTGGGGAAGGTGCTTGGCATCGACTTCCCGAAGCGCACGGCAATAGCCATAGAGGTGGGTATGCAGAACTCTGGTCTTGCCACCTCGCTTGCAGCCACCCATTTCGCCATGTTCCCTATGGCAACAGTACCGGGTGCCATCTTCTCCGTATGGCATAACTTTTCGGGAAGCATAGCGGCGCAGGTGTTCCGAAAAAATAAAGAGATTAAGAAATTAAGAGATTAAAAGATTAATAAATTATGGGGATTGGAATTTTCACGATAATAATTTTTAATCTCCCATAATAGGGTGTGTATGATTTTAGTTAAATTTTAACTTTTACCATAGTTTAGAATAATTATGAAGACAAAGAAACTGATTCTATTATTTTGCCTACTCTGTAGTATGGCTGTGAACAACGCATTTGCATACGATATTGCCGTAAAGAATGCTGATGGCGTGACTATTTATTACAATTACATCAATGACGGAACAGAGCTGGAGGTTACCTATCAAAAGGAAAACGACGGTCTTAACAGTTATAGTGGCTCTGTTGTTATACCGCAGGAAGTCACTTACGATAATAAGACTCTAAAGGTGACGAGCCTTGGGCGTGAAGCTTTCAGATATTGTATCGAACTGACCTCTGTTACTATTCCTAATAGCGTGACGAATATTGGCTTTCAGTGTTTCCGAGATTGCCTCAAATTGCCCTCTATTACTATTCCAAATAGCGTGACGAGTCTTGGAGAATGGGTTTTCCTTAGTTGTCTCAGCTTGACATCCGCAAACATCCCTGAAGGTATGACGAGTATTCCAAAACATACTTTCAGCAATTGTGGTAGCCTGACCTCCGTTACTATTCCCAACAGCGTGACGACCCTAGAAACTTATGCATTCTCTAGTTGTCACAGCCTGCCATCCATTACTATTCCCAATAGTGTGAAGAGTATCGAACCTTCGTGCTTTTTGGGTTGTAGCAACTTGACATCCTTTACTATTCCTGACGGCGTGACTAGCATTGAGGACTATGTTTTCTCTGAGTGTATCAGCCTAACCTCCATTACTATTCCCAACAGTGTTACGAGTATTGGATATCTTAGTTTCGCTGGATGTGACAACTTGACCTCTATCGCAATTCCTAACAGCGTCAAAACTATTGGAGAGAGGGCTTTTGATAGTTGTGAAAAATTGACCTCCATTACACTTCCTAATAGCGTGACGAGCATCGGCAGTTCGTGTTTCTATAACTGTACTAGTCTGACCTCTGTCACTCTCTCAAATAGTATGACGACTATTCCATATATGTGTTTCGAGGGTTGCAGTAGTCTGACCTCCATTACTATTCCCAATAGCGTGAAGAGTATTGAGGGTTATGCTTTTTCTTGGTGCACCAGTCTGCCCTCAATTGATATTCCAAACGGTGTGACGAGCATAGGAGGACAGGCATTCCAATGTTGCACTAGCCTGACCTCTGTAACTATCCCTAACAGCGTGACAAGCATTGGAATATATGCTTTTGAGGAGTGTGGTAAACTTAAAACCGTCATTTCAAGGATTACGGATCCATTTGTTATTAATGTAAACACATTCTTAGACAAAACATATTCTACGGCTACGCTGTATGTGCCAAAGGGAACTGTTGCCAAGTATAAGGATACAGAGAGTTGGAAGAGATTTAAGAATATTGTGGAGGAAGGTACATCGACTGGCATTGATGAGATTGCGGCACAAGCAAATGAGGATGCTGTGACTGTCAAGACCGAGGGCGGGCAACTGACCGTTGCAGGTGTCGCTGACAATACCGTTGTTTCGGTCTATGCCCTTGATGGTGCTCGTATAGGCTCTGCAATCAGCAGGAACGGCATTGCCGTGGTGAATACGAATGTCGCTAATTCTACGGTGATAGTTAGAGTCGGCAACAAGAGCATGACGGTGCTGGTTCGTTAACTTAGGGTGTGTATGATTTTAGTTAAATTTTAACTTTAACATAACGTGAATTCGACGAAAAGCGCCGAAGGTGCGACACCTAACAGGGCAGTCCGTAAGGGCTGTTATATTATGGACATTATAGTAATCTGAGGTCTGAAGGACCGACACCTATCATATTTATTAGATGTCGCACCTACGGCGCTCACTAAAGAAACATCATCATGGTAACAGCCCTTACGGACGGCCCTGTTAGGTGTCGCTCTTTCAGAGCTTCTTCAATTACGTGTCTTTCAATAATATACGAATTTGTAAAATTCTACGAATTTACTTTACCGTAATATTCAAACGTGGAGGCGCAGAGATGCAGAGTTATTTATAAGACTTTGCGTCCCTGCGTCTTTGTGTTTATATTGTACTCTCTCAATCTCTATAGATTAATACTAACAGATGTTAAATGTGCAAAAATAATCACGGGCAAGTGATTGTCTTTGAGAAAATATTCGTACCTTTGTCGCACTAAAAACTAAGTAAAAAAAATTATGAAGACAAAGAAACTGATTCTATTATTATGCCTGCTCTGTAGTA
>Ga0256407_10003331_pt1 | contig 28776 bp, 26 predicted proteins | sample RumenRJG_04DNA_FD_193489 | JGI IMG/M metagenome (GOLD analysis project Ga0256407, IMG submission 193489) | Bovine rumen microbial communities from Lethbridge, Alberta, Canada - RJG_04 | ecosystem: Host-associated > Mammals > Digestive system > Stomach > Rumen | place: Canada: Alberta...
GTTAATCGTTTTTTTCGACCTTTTTCGAGATATCGAGATCTCGATGTATCGATATTTCGACATTCTCGCCCTTTCGGCCTTCCCCCTTTCTAAGGCACCGGATCGTAGCCGGAGCCGCCCCAGGGATTGCATCGCAGGATGCGCCAGATGGCGAGGTAAAGACCTTTGATGGGACCGTGCTTGATGATGGCCTCCTTAGCATACTGCGAGCAGGTGGGCGTGAAACGGCACACCGGCGGTGTGAACGGGCTGATGCATCGCTGGTAGAAAATGATGGGGGTCAGCAGTATCCACTTCAGGATGACGGTGATGAAATGCCAGATGCGCCTCATAACTTCCGCGCTATTCGCTCCAACAGGCTCTTCATGCGGCTGTCTACCTCAGCCGACGGCAGACATCTGTCTGTCTGCCAAATGAAGGCGAGGGCCAGCGACTGGTCCTCAGGGAGCAAATCCTTCTGGTGGCGATAGGCTTCACGCAACTGCCGCTTCACGCGATTGCGGTCGACGGCATGGTGGAGATGACGCTTGGGAACGCTGACGAGTATCTGCGTCGGCGTCTCAGCGTTGGGAATGTTCCGCTTCATATAGACGACTCTCAGGGGGAAGGCTGACAGCGAGCGGCTGCCTGATCCGCCAAAGAGTTGGTCAATCAGTTTTTGGCTGACGATACGCTCCTGCTTTCCGAACTTATTCTTCATTCATGAGCAAATAGTGCTGCAGGGCACCTGTCATCGAGGGATATTTCTCTGATGGAGCCTCCAGGTCGAGACGCAGGCCAGCATCGTGGACAGCCTTGGCGGTGGCAGGACCGAAGGTAGCGATAGCGATCTTCCCCTGCTGGAAGTCGGGGAAGTTTTTCGTCAACGACTCGATACCCGAAGGGCTGAAGAAGATGAGCATGTCGTAGTCGAAGGTCTTGACTTCCTCTTCGGTGAAGTCGTTGCTGACGGTCTTGTACATGACGCACTCCTTATGGATGAGTTTCTTCGAGTCGAGGAGCGTGGACAGAGAGTCGCTGTGTACATCACTCATGGGCACCAGGTACTTCTCAGTCTTGTGCTTCACCATCGTAGGCAGCAGGTCGTCCACCTTACCAGTGGTTCCGAAGAAGACCTTGCGCTTGCGATACTGCACATATTTCTGTATGTAGAGGGCGATGGTCTCTGTGACACAGAAATACTTCATGTCCTCAGGGATGGTCACGCGCAACTCCTTGGCCAACGTAAAGAAGTGGTCAATGGCGTGACGCGATGTGAAGACAACTGCGGTATAGTCAAGAATATTGACCCTCTGAGCACGGAACTCACGGGCCGACATTCCTTCTACCTTGATAAACGGCCTGAATACCAGTTCGACGCCGAAACGCTCGGCAATGTCGTAATAGGGAGATTTCTCGCTTGTTGGCTTTGGCTGAGAAACCAGGATCTTTTTTATCATTTCTGTTTCTGTGTCCTAAAAATTTACTTTCAGATAATTCGTCAACGCGACCCATGCACCGCAGAAAGCGAGCAAAGGTGTCATTTCGAGGGCACAAAAGTACAAAAAAGTTTGCAAAACGCCACCGTTTTGCTTAAAAAAGATACTCCAACACTTGTAAAATGTGAGTATTTTGTTCAAAATAAGGATAATAAGGAAGCATATCAGTCCCTTTTCAACAGAAAAGTCAAAATAGACCAGCAACATGACGAGTGGAAACATCAGCACCCCCTCCATAGCAGTCAGGAAGAGTTGGAGCCTGGTCCAGTGTATATTTTTTTTACTACCAAAGAAGGTAATATTGACTATCGTCCACACCAGCCATCGCAACAGGAAGAAGCAAAGAAACATGCCCACCATCATGCCCATCAGACCATAGTTGTCCACCATTTCCGGCAGGCGCACGATGGTATCCGTGGCATAGATATAGGAGGCGATACCCAACAAGAGGATATCGATGAGTGCCATGATTATCTGGAAGCGCAGTTCCGAGGAGGTCTCGGTCATCACCTTGTTATCGCGGGTCGTATAGAAGAAATTACGGAACTGGCGGATGATGAAATTGCCAGAACTGTTCACAGAAATCATCACGACAACAAAGCAGACGAGCAACACGACCGAGATGATGTCATCTCTGCCGATAGAATAGGGCACGGCATCGCCCGCCACCCCCATGTCGTAGCCTTTCACACCAGAAGGTATGGAGGCTGTCAACACGGAGTCGCGGTCTAAGTAACTTTGACCTGAATCGGTGCGCAGGTCAAAGATCTGCTGCTGAATGTAAGTGCTAGTTGAGTCCAAAGGCCTTCCTGATGTCGTCGATGCGATCCAGTTTCTCCCAAGTGAACAGTTCTACGTCAATGGTCTTCGTCTCGTGATAATGGCTGGTGAAGGTCTTCTTCACCACCTCGGACTGACGACCCATGTGACCATAGGCAGCCGTCTCCAGATACATGGGCTGGCGCAACTTCAGCGAGCGCTCGATGGCTTTGGGACGGAGGTCAAAGAGGCCCTCAATCTTCTTGGCTATCTCGCTATCGCTCATCGCCACGTTGCTGCGACCATAGGTATTCACATAGATGTTCATGGGCTTGGCCACGCCGATGGCATAGGCCACCTGCACCAGCATCTCGTCGGCAACGCCAGCGGCCACCATGTTCTTGGCGATATGGCGGGCGGCATAGGCTGCCGAACGGTCCACCTTGCTGGAGTCCTTGCCAGAGAAGGCGCCACCGCCATGGGCTCCCTTGCCACCATAGGTGTCGACGATAATCTTGCGGCCTGTAAGGCCAGTATCGCCGTGAGGGCCGCCAATGACAAACTTACCCGTGGGGTTGACATAATACTTGATGTCGTTGCCAAACAACGACAACACACGGTCGGAGTGGATCTTTGACTTGACGCGTGGGATGAGGATATTGATGACGTCGTCCTTGATACGGGCCAGCATCGACTCGTCGTCGGCAAACTCGTCGTGCTGTGTCGAGACCACGATGGTATCAATGCGCTCAGGAATGCCGGCATCACTATACTGAACGGTAACCTGGCTTTTCGAGTCTGGCCTCAGGTAGGTCATCACCTTACCCTCCTTGCGGATCTCGGCCAGAGTGCGCATGATGAGGTGGGCCAGGTCGAGCGAGACAGGCATGTAGTTCTCCGTCTCGTTGGTGGCATAGCCGAACATCATGCCCTGATCGCCGGCTCCCTGGTTCATCTCGGCATCATCGGCTTCGCCAGCGGGCGAACCGCTGGACACTCTATCGACGCCACGGTTGATATCGGCACTCTGCTCGTGGATGGCAGTCAGAATGCCGCACGAGTTGCCATCGAACTGATACTCAGCCTTGGTATAGCCAATCTTTTTGATGGTATTACGGGCTATGGTCTGCAGGTCGATATAAACCTCGCTGCGCACCTCGCCCATGATGACCACCTGGCCTGTGGTGACAAAACTCTCGCAAGCCACGCGAGCCTTGTCATCATAGGCCAGGAACTGGTCAAGAATAGCATCGGAAATCTGATCAGCCACCTTGTCGGGATGGCCCTCAGATACAGATTCTGATGAAAAGAAATAACTCATGTTTCTTTAATTTCAAATAACGCAAAATGTTTTTTTAACCACGAATTACACGAATTACACGAATTATTGCTGCGCACACCTACATAGAGAAAAAATTCGTTTAATTCGTTTAATTCGTGGTTGTTTTAATACATACGAAGTTCTATTAATTCTTAATTCAATTACTCCTCCGGCAGCATGATGATCTCGGCACGGTTGCCAGCCTTCAGCAGTTCCTTCATGTAATTAGCAACATCGGCTGGTGTCTGGGCCTGAACGACCTGCTTGTAGTCGGTATGGGTGTCGATGCCATAGTCACGCCATTGACCGATCGTACGAACCCAGTAGTTGTTGGTCTTAGCCTGGTCGTCAATGTTCTTCAGCATGTACTCCTTCACCTTGTTCAGTTTCTCAGCATCAACTTTCTGAGCCAGGGCAAGCACCTCTTCATTCATAATCTTGGTGGCAATGTCGCTCTTCTCTGGCTTCATCGGGCAATAGGCAACCAAAGTACCAGTGGTACGATAGTCATCACGGTTGAGGGACGACTGCGACACCACGGTGTAGGCGGCGGAAGCCTCCTCACGGATCTTTTCAATATAGATCATCGAGAGGATCTGACCAGCCATATCGGCACGGACGATGTTCTCGAGCGTGTACGGCATATTGTCGTTAGCCCATACCATCACGCCGATGGCTTTGGGGGTCTCCATCTTACGCTTGAAGTTGTTGACAACCTCGCCCTTGAACATATCTTCTACGTCCTTACCCTTCACCACATTCTTCTGAGAAGGCAGTGAAGCCAAGTACTGCTCGATGAGCGGACGGATGGTAGCCTCGTCGTAGTTACCGATGATGGTGAAAGTGAAGGCTGCGGCATTGCTGGTCTGCTCCTTGGCCATCTGCAGGATGCGGTCGTAGTTTACCTTCTGCATATCGTCCATCGTCATCGGAGCGAAACGCTTGCTGTGGTTCTGGACGGTAAGGGTGAGCGAGTCGGAGAACACAGCCTCGGGCTGCAGCAACTTGTTCTTCAGCATCAGTTCCTCGGTCTTCATCATGTTGTCGAACGACTCCTGATCCTTGTTGATGTTGGTGAAGTAGAGATAGACCAGTTGCAACAGGGTCTCCACATCCTTAGGTGTCGACGAACCGGTGATGTTGGCACGGGTGTTGCCCATCACCAGACTGGCCGAGGCGACCTTGCCGGCCAGGGCCTTCTCCAGTTCGGTGTGAGAGAAGTTGCCCAGTCCGCTGGCCTCGATGGCCTCGTCGAACATCTTGATATTGGCAAAGTCGCTCTCGCCATAGAGCGACGAGCCGCCAAAGCCCTCAGAAGCCAGGATAACCTGATCCTTCTTCAAGTCGGTCTGCTTCAGGATGACCTTGGCACCGTTGGAGAGCGTCAGTTCCTTATAGTCGAACTTCGGACCAGCCACTTCCTTTACGATCTTGCCAGCCTTGGGCAAAACGGCAATCAGGGGCTCGTCCTTCACATTATCCACATAAGCCTCTATCTTGGCGGCACGAGCCTCATCGATGGCCTGCTTCAGCGAAGCCTCGGTGGGATAGACGGCACCTTCCTTCTCCTGGTTCAGATTGAGCACCACCATATTCGTGTCGCTAGCCGATACAAACGACTTCATCAGACTGTTGATGATATCTACGGGCAGCATAGGCACGATCTGCTTCATGACCTGATAGTAGTCGTCGAGAGAGGGGATAGGCTCCTTGGCCAGGTAATGCTTCACATACTCGTTGACAAAACGCGAGTTGTAGCGCTTGTCCTTATTGGTGTACTGCTTGTCCAACTGGCTGGTGAAGTTAGACTTGTAGCGCTGGTACTCCGTAGCGGTGAAACCATAGTCGGCGGCACGGCGAACCTCAATGAGGACGGCCTTCACAGCAGCCTCGGTCTGACCCTCCTTGGGCAGCACGTTGACATCGAAGGCATCCTTGGTCTTCGACAGCAGATACTGGCCGTAACCAGCACCACCCTGCAAATAGGGGCAGTCGGCCTTCTGGGCAAGTTCGTTCAGACGGTCGTTGAGCATGCCGATGGCGGCATTCTTCGCATAGTCGATCACCAGATACTGCATATTCTCCTTGATTTCATCGGGAATGGGGTCGCTCTTGAACATCATCTCCACGACACTATACTGCATCTCCTTGTCCTTGTCAATGACAATGATAGCCTCGTTGTTATCAGGCACGGCCTCTGCCACCACAGGGGCAGGATTCTCAGGCATCTTGATGGGTGAGAACAGGTCTTTGATCTTCTGCTCGACTTTGGCCACATCGACATCGCCAACCACGATGATGGCCTGGTTGTCAGGACGGTACCACTTCTCATAGTAGGCACGCAGCACCTCGGGCTTGAAGTTGTCGATAATCTCCATCAGACCGATGGGCATGCGGTGACCATACTTCGAGTCGGGATAGAGACGGGGCAGGTCACGCTCCAGCATTCGCATGGTGGGACTGGTACGCAGGCGCCACTCCTCGTGGATGACACCACGCTCCTTGTCGATCTCCTCCGGCTCCAGCAACAGACCGTCGGCCCAGTCGTGGAGGATGAGCAGACAGGAGTCGATGATGCCCTCACGGGTCGTGGGCACATTCGAGATATTATAGACTGTCTGGTCGATGGAAGTATAGGCATTCAGGTCACGGCCGAACTTCACGCCAATGGTCTCACACCATTTCACGATATCGTTGCCAGGGAAATGCTCTGTGCCATTGAAGCACATATGCTCCAGAAAGTGAGCCAGACCGCACTGCTCGTCATTCTCCTGGATAGCACCCACGCGCTGGGCGATATAGAACTCTGCGCGCTGCTCAGGCCAGGCGTTGTGACGGATATAATAGGTCAGTCCGTTGTCCAGTTTACCAATCTTCACGTCTGGATCAACGGGAATGGCTGGCATCTGCTGTGCCATTGAGGATACCGTACCTGCCACCATGAACAGGGCTACGGCAAACAGTTTTTTAATGTTCATCATGTCTTTGTTATAAGTTAATAAACTGACCGCAAAGTTACACTTTTTGTAACATTATGCGGTCAGTTTGCATGGATTATTAATTTTTTTTATCATTATAATAAGGTATCGCCATGTCTTAGATGACATGCAGCGTACCCACCAGATAGATCAGGCCGATACCAAGGGCCATCGCAACGACACCCATGATGATGCCTACCTTGGCCATATCGTTCTGCTTCACATGACCTGTGGCAAAAGCCAGGGCATTGGGCGGCGTGGAAATAGGCAGGATCATGGCTGACGAGGCAGCGATGGCCACACCGATGAGCACAGTACCCGTGCCGCCGATGGGATCGAGTTTGTCACCCATGGCACCACACACAATGGCGAGGATAGGCATGAGCAGGGCCGCCGTTGCCGAATTAGAGATAAAGTTGCTAAGCAGATAGCAGATGGCACCACCGAGAATCAGGATAAGTATTGGTGAGAACTCACCGAAGGGGATGCTCTCCACGGCATTGGCAGCCAGTCCGGAGGCGTTCAGACCATAGCCCAGGGCGAAGCCGCCCGCTACCATCCAGATGACGCTCCAGTTAATCTGTTCCAAGTCGCGCTTGTTAATGACTCCCGTGAGGGCAAAGATCATGAATGGCACCAAAGCCACCGTGTTGGAGTTGATGCCCGTAAAACGGTCTGTCAACCAGAGCGCCACGGTGAGGAAGAAGGTCACGATGACCACCCACGACTGGTAGCCCTTCTGTATGCCGCCCTCAATGTTCAACTCCACACGCTTCTGGCTGAACGGGAAGAACAGCAGCAGCAGACGCCAACTGATGAACAGCAACACCACCACCAGCGGGAACATCACCATCATCCACTGACCGAAGCCTAAATTCATATCCAGGCCGGCAGGATCGTTCAGATATTTCAGGGCGATGGTGTTTGGCGGGGTACCGATGGGAGTACCCATGCCTCCCAGGTTAGCAGCCACAGGAATGGACATAGCCAGAGCGATGCGGCCTTTACCCTCTGGGGGCAGTTGGCGGAACACCGGCGTGAGAAACGTGAGCATCATGGCTGCCGTTGCCGTGTTAGACACAAACATGGAGAAGAGGCCCGTGATGAGCAGGAAGCCCAGCAGCACCATCTCACTACGGGTGCCGAACGGTTTCAGCAGCACCTTTGCCAACTGTGCGTCGAGTCCCGTCTTGGTAGCAGCGATAGCAAGCACGAAGCCACCGATGAACAGCATAATCACAGGGTCGGCAAACGAAGCCATCACACTCTTGTACGACAGCAACTTGCCCACCTCTTCCTCGTTCACCATCGGCAGGAAGCCGCTGTCAGAACAGAACAGCAACATCAGCACAATGATGGCTATCGACGTGGCCCACGACGACACTATCTCTAAAATCCACATCAGCGTGGCAAAGGCAAAGATGGCAATGATACGCTGCTGGATGACCGTCAGGTCTTTGATGCCAAACCAATCGGCAGGCATATTCCAAAGCAACAGGGTGACGACCAGCACCAACAAGATTTTGGTCAAACGCACGGTGCCATCGGCAGGATGGTATTTCCGCTGATGACGCATCTTGTGATAAGTATCTACAAGATGGAATCCTTCATAGATATGAAACATTTTTCCTTGTTAAATTAGGTTTTATGATTGCTTTCGTGACAAATCGCTTGCAAAGGTACGAAGTTTTCCCTATAATCGGCTGCCCCCTATGAAATTTTTCGCGGGCAATGAGTGTATTAACGCCCATATTGATAACAATACTCTCGACAAAGAACAAAGATTGTCAAGTGGAGTTTGCAAACTTTTACGCAAAATATTTCGCTATTCGCTTCCTTATTTGTATCTTTGCATCGGCAAAACAAATATCGTGATGAAACAAAAGAAAGAAAAAAAGAAAGGAGCATTCTATAGATTCCGCCATTCGCTATCCACAAAACTCACATGGCGCGTCATGCTCACACTGCTATTCGTCACCTCACTGTCGACTATCGCGGTCATCTTCATCAGTGGCGTCATCATCACCTATCAGGAAATGGTACGATTTGGAAGCATGGTGGAAATCACCAACCTGAAAGTGAATGGCATGCTCACTTCGGTTGAGGCAACAGCAGTCAACAGCGCTCCCGACTTCAAGGAATGCATAGCCCATCCTGACAAGGTGGGACAGGTGACAGAGGAGGTGCTGGCCCGTAATGAGCAACTGATTGGTTGCGGCATCGGCTTCAAGGCCAACTATTTCCCCAGTAAAGGCCGCTGGTACGAACTCTATGCCACAAGGACCGACAGCACGGGGACAGAGGTACGAGAGATTGGATCAGAAAGCCACGATTACCTGAACGCAGAATGGTACACAGGTGCTATTGAGCAAGGAAAGCCCGTATGGTCGGAGCCATACTACGACGAAGCAGGAGGGGGAAGAATACTGTGCAGTTATTCGATGCCAATACGCGATGACCGCGACAGCATCATCGCCGTGTTCGGATCAGATATCGACCTGAACGGACTATCGGATATCGTAAACAACAACGACCACGATTTCGCTATCATATCTGATGACAAGGTCTATAGTTTCGTCATCAGCCACAATGGCACATTCATCGTTCATCCCAACAAAGAACGCATCATCAGGGATAATTTCTACACCTTTTTAGAAGAAAACGACGATGCGGAAGATGACGAAATCGCGGTGAAGATGTCAAATGGACAGCCAGGTTTCTCTGTCATTCGACTAGAAGACGGAAGCAAGGAATTCATCTACTATGCACCTCTGAAGAGTACCGGATGGACAATGGTATTTGCCATGCCGAAATCCGGTATATTCCAACTGGCCATGAACATCGGAAGCCTCATCCTGGTCATCATGCTCTTCAGCCTGTTTGTGACCTTGGTCGCATGCTATCTCATCTTCAGGGGAGTGACTAAGCCGCTGAAGCGCTTTGCCGAGTCGGCCGACGAGATAGCAAAGGGCAACTTCAATGCGCCGCTGCCTATCGTCGCCTCCCACGACGAGGTGCGCCAACTGAACGACTCGTTCAGGGAGATGCAACGGTCATTACGGCAATATATGGAGGAACTGAAAGAGACAACGACACAGAAGGCTTCCATAGAGAGCGAACTCAACATTGCGCGAGGCATTCAGATGGCCATGCTGCCTAAGACATTCCCACCCTACCCCGACCGCTCCGACATCGACATCTTTGCACAGTTGAAACCGGCCAAGGCCGTGGGAGGTGACCTCTACGACTTCTATATCCGCGAAGGGAAACTGTTCTTCTGTGTAGGTGATGTGAGCGGCAAGGGTGTGCCTGCATCGCTGGTCATGGCCGTCACCAGGGCTTTGTTCCGAACGGCATCGGCCCATGAAGCCGTGCCTGGGCGAATCGCCTCAGCCATCAACCAGGTGATTAGCGACAATAACGAGACGAACATGTTTGTCACGCTGTTCATTGGTTCACTCGACTTGGCTACTGGCGAGATGGACTACTGCAATGCCGGACATGATGCTCCCTTGCTGATAGGATCAGAGGGCATCGGCCTGTTACCCGTAGACTGCAACCTCCCCATCGGCGTGGATGTAGACTGGGAGTTCTCTACCCAGCATACCATTATTCATCACGGCACAATCATCTTCCTCTATACCGACGGACTCACGGAGGCGGAAGATATCAGGCACATGCAGTTTGGTGAGGAGCGCATATACGAAGTGGCCCACCAAGCACAGACCGAAGGAGACGACAATCCTGAGACGCTGATCCGTCGTATGACGGATGCCGTCAGCACCTTTGTGGGCGAGGCCGAACAGAGTGACGACCTAACGATGCTGACCATCAAATACTGTTAAAAAAAAGTGAAGTAGCGATGGCCGCTACTTCACTTCCCATATATCGTTGGTTTCGAGGAGTTCAGAGAAATTATGATATTTCTTCTGACTGCTAACCTCGGCTATCTGTGCATGGACTGCCTCGTCGTAGGTGGGAGCCTCCACATCGCGTATGACACCAAGGGCTATGGGGAAGCCGTCCTCTGGAGTCATCATGGCCAGTTTCAACTGCAGGGTATTATCCTCACAGTGGGCATCATGCACCAGAACATCGTCCAGCGTGTAACCGTCCTTGCCTATCTCCACCACCTTCAGACCGAAGCCCTGCTGCACCAGTCCAAACTCATTGTTCTCGCCGAACACCAGTTTCTCACCGTGACGCACGTAGATGGCGTTCTTCTTGCGGCCCTCGTTGTTATAGACGACATCGTGACAGTGGTCGTTGAAGATGACACAATTCTGCAACACCTCAGTAACACTGGCACCCTTGTGCTCGTAGGCTGCCTTCAATACCTCGACCGTTCCCTTGGCATCAGTTGCCACACAACGGGCAAAGAAATGTCCACGTGCACCAAAGCAGAGTTCTGCCGGACGGAAGGGGTCTTCCACAGTGCCGTAAGGGCTCGACTTAGAGACGAAGCCACGGGGAGAGGTGGGAGAATACTGTCCCTTGGTCAGACCATAGATACGGTTGTTTAGGAGAATCATGTTAAGGTCGATGTTACGACGGTTAGCATGAATAAAATGGTTACCACCGATAGCCAGACCATCGCCGTCGCCAGACACCTGCCAGACGGTAAGGTTGGGATTAGCCACCTTGGCACCTGTAGCGATGGCGGCAGCACGACCGTGGATGGTGTTCATGCCGTAGGTAGCCATATAGTGGGGCAGACGGCTGGAACAGCCGATACCAGAGATGACTGCCACATTTTCTGGGGCTACACCAATCTCGGCCATAGCCTTATGGAGTGAAGCCAGGAAGAAGTGGTCACCACAACCAGGGCACCAACGAGGCTGGCCTTTCTTGAAATCTTGTGCTGTATAACTCATAATAGTTTACTTCTTTATTATTTCCTCGAATGCGTTCACCAACTCTTCTACTACGAAGGGCTGGCCCTTTACTTGATTGAACTGATAGGGTACGAAGCCGTCGACCTTCATGCGGAGGTAAGCAGCAAGTTGACCCATGTTCTGTTCGGCTACTACCACCTTCTTATATTTTGTAAGTACGGCAGCAGTGTTCTTGGGCAGCGGGTTCAGGTACTTGAAGTGGGTCTGTGCCACCTTGTAGCCCTTAGCACGAAGTTCGTCCATAGCCGAGCGCAGGTGACCGTAGGTAGAGCCGAAGCCAACAATCAGCAGGTCAGCATCGGCATCGCCATCGACTTCGAGGTCGGGCACCTGAATGTTGGCAATCTTCTGCTGGCGCAGACGAGTCATTAAATCGTGGTTCTCAGGATTGGTAGAGATAGCACCAGTATTGGAGTCCTTCTCCAGTCCACCCAGGATGTGAGCAAAGCCCTCGCGACCAGGCACGGCCCAGTAACGGGTACCGTTCTCGGCACGCATATATGGTGTCCACTTGCCCTTCAGTTCCTCAGGAACGTATGGAGGATTGATGGGATCGAGGTTAGCCATCTCAGGCAGTTTGAAAGCACCAGAGCCATTGGCTACAAAGGCATCGGTGAGCAGAACGACGGGAGTCATGTGCTCAAGAGCGATCTTGGCGGCCTGATAAGCGGCGTCAAAGCAGTCGGTAGGACTGACGGCAGCCATCACCGGCATGGGACTCTCACCGTTACGACCGAAGAGGGCCTGCAGCAAGTCTGTCTGCTCTGACTTCGTGGGCAGACCCGTGGCTGGACCGCCACGCTGCACGTCGAGTACAACCAGAGGCAACTCCATGATGACAGCGAGGTTCATGGCCTCAGACTTCAGGCAGATGCCAGGACCTGAGGTGGAAGTGACGCCAAGGGCACCTGCAAACGATGCTCCTAAGGCAGAGGCACAACCGCTGATCTCGTCCTCACACTGAACGGTGATAACACCACAAGACTTGTGCTTTGAGAGTTCATGGAGCACATCGGTGGCAGGGGTGATAGGATAAGAACCGAGGTAAAGTTTCAATCCAGCCTTCTCAGCAGCAGCAATGAAACCATAGGCTGTGGCCTTGTTACCTGTGATATCCATATAGCGTCCAGGCACTTTCTCCTTAGACTCCACACGATAGACGTTAACCGTCGACGAGTGGGTGTTGTGACCGTAGTCGTAGCCAGCCTGGATGACCTTGATGTTGGCCTCGGCAATGGCGGGCTTCTTAGCAAACTTTTCACGAAGGAAATTAGCCACAAGGTTCAGGTCGCGGTCGAAGAGCCAGCAGACGAGACCCAGCGCAAACATGTTGCGGCACTTCATCATCGCCTTCATGTCCATGCCGCTGTCGGCCAGACAGTCTTTCACCATCGTGGTCAGCGGGCACTGGATGACGCGGTCGGGGTCGATGTTCATCTCGCCGAGATAGTCCTCGGTCTGGAACTGGGCTTTCTCTAGGTCCTTGGGTCCAAAGGAGTCTGTGTCGATGATAATCGTAGCACCAGGCTTAGCATAGCGATACTGCGTCTTCAGCGCAGCAGCGTTCATGGCCACCAGCACGTCGCACTTGTCGCCAGGGGTGTAAACCTTACCGGCACCAATGTGCACCTGGAAGCCAGAGACACCTGTCAGCGATCCTTGCGGGGCGCGGATGTCGGCAGGATAGTCGGGGAATGTGGAAATGCCATTGCCAACGGTGGCACTGACAGTCGAAAAGATGTTTCCGGCCAACTGCATACCATCGCCGGAGTCTCCTGAAAAACGCACGACCACTTGGTCGAGTTCCTTCACTTCAAGTTGTTCAGCCATAACTTGTATTAAATATGTGTTATTTGTTGAGTTTCCATGTTACACCGTCTTTGGTGTCCTTGACCTCGAAGCCCGCTGCAGCAAGTGCATCGCGAATCTGATCGCTGGTGGCCCAGTCCTTGGCTGCCTTGGCCTTGGCGCGGAGTTCGAGAACCATATCAACGACCTTGCCAAAGGCTTCCTCGCGAGCGTTGCCGCCATTGACCATTGAACATTGACCATTGACCATTGAGAGTCCTAGGATGTCTTCGACAAAGAGATGCATGGTCTCTGAGAGTTCCTTCAGGCAGTCAGCGCAAATAGTGGCCTTGTGGTCAACAAGTTTGTTGACGACGGTGCAAGCCTCAAAGAGATAACTCAGCACGAGAGGCGTAGCAAGGTCATCGTTCATGGCGTCATAGCACTTCTGACGAAGGGCTTTTACTACTTTCTCTGTCTCAGGGTCGCATTCAGACGAAATCTGAACGCGCTCTAAGTCGCTGATGGCGTTCATCAGTTTCTCGTAACCCTTCTCGGCAGCCTGAAGAGCCTCGTTAGAGAAGTCGACAGTGCCACGATAATGAGCACTCAATACGAAGAAACGGATGGTCATGGGTGAGTAGGCCTTCTCCAACAACGGATGATTACCTGTGAAGAACTGCTCCAGGGTGATAAAGTTATTGTACGACTTGCCCATCTTCTGTCCGTTGATGGTCAGCATATTGTTGTGCATCCAGTATTTCACGGCCTGATGACCCATAGAGGCGACAGCCTGCGCTATCTCACACTCGTGGTGGGGGAAGATCAGATCCATGCCACCACCATGAATATCGAACTGCTCACCCAGATACTTACGACCCATCGCCGTGCACTCGCAGTGCCAGCCAGGGAAGCCATCGCTCCACGGCGACGGCCAACGCATGATATGCTCAGGCTGGGCTTTCTTCCACAGGGCGAAGTCTGCCTGATTGCGCTTCTCGCCCACCCCAGCCAGTTCGCGGCTCTCGTCCTTGATATTCTCCAACGAACGACCGGAAAGGATGCCGTACTTGTATTTCTTATTATACGCCTCGATATCAAAATAGATAGATCCGTTGCTCTCGTAGGCAAAACCATTGTCAAGAATCTGCTGCACCAGTTGCTGCTGCTCGATGATATGGCCAGTGGCATGGGGCTCGATAGACGGACGCAACACGTTCAGCGCATCCATATACTGATGATAGCGGTTGGTGTAGTACTGGGCTATCTCCATTGGCTCCAACTGCTCCAGACGGGCTTTCTTGGCTATCTTGTCTTCGCCTTCGTCTGCATCGTGCTCCAGATGGCCCACATCTGTAATATTACGCACGTAGCGCACCTGATAGCCCAGATGCTTCAGGTAACGGAATACCAAGTCGAACGTGATGGCAGGACGGGCATGACCCAGATGGGGGTCGCCATAGACGGTGGGGCCGCAAACATACATACCCACATGAGGAGCATTGATTGGTTCGAAACGCTCTTTCTGGCGCGTTAAGGTGTTGTAAATGACCAGTTTAGAATCCATAATAAACGCCTTTATATTTGAATATGGGTGCAAAGGTACAAAATAATTCATAATTCTGCACCCAAAATCAAAAATATTTCGTACCTTTGCACCGCAAAAAGGTTTTGCCCTGATAGTTAAATGGATATAACAAGGCTCTCCTAAAGCTTAGTTCCGAGTTCGATTCTCGGTCGGGGTACCTAGAAATCAAAGATAAAACGGTGTAATTCAGCGTTTTATTGTGTATGACGATATGTAATACACGCTAAAATCCTGCAAAAAACGCCCTGAGCGCAGGGGAGCGGTCAAAATTTGGTGGTTTCTTTTCTTTTCACTACCTTTGTACCGCTTATCACATCACGGTTAGTCCGTGCCGGGGGAATGACGGTCATCATCCCACCTTATTATATTATAGTAGTGGAGTATTTTGCTCCAGCTGCTGATTGGTATGCCACACGGCTGCCATCCCGACATTAAGTTCCTTCATCGGAGTAAACTGTGATGTGATAAGCAACGGGATGCGCAGCCGTTAACTTGTGTCATGGGGCTTCGCCAGTCAGGAGCAACGAACCAGGATTTTAGTATGGATAAAGACAATTATGCAGTGTTAGATCGGTCTTCAAATATGCACAATCAACCCCTATTTGTGCAGTTTTTAACATTTCAGCGATTCGTCAAGTCGTGAAATTGTTAATATACGACTTTTTTTTTTGCAAGACCCCTTGTATGACAGAAAAGGAATAACTTTGCCGAAAACTTTAAAAAGTTATGAATATGGAAACAAGTATCGAAAATTGGGTGAAGAGTTTAGTTTCTGACGAAGTGAAAAAGATGATTGATGAACAGAAGGAGAATGTTAATCGCGACATGCTTCGAGACATCATCGGTGAAGAAGTAAGAAAGGCCCTCGACCAGAAGAAGGACCTGATGAAGATTGAGGAGGCCTCAGAGTTCCTGGGACTCAGTAAGTCTTACCTCTACAAGAAGACGATGACGGGGGAGATTCCTTTCTACCGTCCCATGGGTAAGGTTATTTATTTTGAGAAGACGGCTTTGATAGACTGGATCCGAAGTCACCCTTCGAGATCCAGCCAAGATCTTGCTACTGCAGCCGCCCAGTACGTTGACCAGAAACCATTATTTATGAAGTAAGCATTATGCCACGTGTGAATAAGAATCTAATTGAGGGTGGAAATCCAAAGCTGCTGAAGTTTCCGATAAAGAATGGTAAGGAGTTCAGCTTGACCCTGGAGTACTATCGTGGCTACGACCGTTCCACTGGAAATTCTTTCAGGAAGAGAGAAAAGCTACCTCTCACCCTGATAGCCAACCCCCGTGATCCAGTCCAACGCCAGCAGAACAAGGATACCATAGAACTCGCCAGGAAGATACGCTGGGAACGTGAGCAGGAGTTCCTACAGAACAGAGAGGGATATCGACTGCGAAAAGAAAGAAGAATCAGCTTCCTCGACTTCTGCCAGTCCTACATCGATTCTTACGAAAAGAAAGATGTACGCATGATCAAGCTGGCACGAGACAGGTTCTCGGACTTCCTGAAAGAGTACAACCGACTGCCTGCAGCTCAACTTCAGGCCGAGGAAATTACTCCAGACATGGTACGGAGGTTCGTCACCTATCTCCAGTCGCGAAGCAAGGGCGAAGGTGCCAGAACGATTTACAAGCGTTTCAAGAAAATCATTAAAGCCTGTATGGAGCAGGGGTATATGAGGAATGATCCTTGTAAGGGTATTGGCTGTGCCGCTGATGATGAAGTCCTGACGAAGGATGTTCTGTCTCAGGAGGAAATCCAGCAACTCATCGCCACCCATTATCCGCAGGAAAATAGGAATGTCAGAGATGCATTCATATTTTGCTTGTATACAGGGATGCGCTGGTGTGACGTTAAGGATATCACCTATGCTAACGTGGACTTCTCGAATAAGCTGCTTCGTTTCGAACAGGCTAAGACTAAGGGGCATTCTTCTAAGAGTTGGGTGACGACACCTCTTAATGATGGCCTGCTACAGTTGATAGGGCAGATTCCCAAAGGAAAAGACAAGAACACTGTAATCTTCCGCCTGCCCTCCTACGAAAGCAGTTGTAAGTCTGTAAAGCACTGGGTGAAGTTGGCCGGCATAGATAAGCACATCAGCTGGCATTGCGCCAGGCACAGTTTCGCGGTGAACATCCTGAACAATGGAGCCAACATAAAGACTGTTGCAAGTCTGCTTGGCCACTCCAGCCTCCGGCATACAGAGAAGTACACTCGTGCCGTCGATAAGTTGAAGGAGGATGCGATCAACAGCCTTCCAGAGTTGAAGTTATGACAACAAAAAAGAAAGAGATGAGGTATACAGACAATGACATCCAGACAAAGTGGGACGAGGTCGTGGATTTCGCCACTCAGCATGCCACAGGCGAAGGTCTTAGAACTGGCCGCAGGTGGCTGGAAGACTCGTTCAACGAGTATTTCAGCATGCTCTCTGATATAAAGGAACGTAGTGAGGACTGGCTCGTCGGTCATCGTGAACTCATTGCTCAAAGATTGGCGATTGAAGTCTTGGGTAATGTTAAAGGCGCAGACTTTCGTGACAAGATGGCTAAACTCGACGATACACTGAAAGATATTGTAAACAACCTGCCTAAAGAGCATGGAATAAGGAGATAGGAGGACAGACGATGAAGAGAAAGAGACCGCCACCATAAAAAAGTTCCCCGAACAAATGTCCGGGGGCATGGTTCTGAGGAAGACCTGCTATAACTTTCCTTTCAGCGGGACAAAGTTACGCATTTTCTCTGAACCTTCCAAATTTTTGAGAACAAATTTCTTTAGATTAACAAAAATAGCAGAGAAAATGGATATAAATAGTATTTTGGCTCATGCTGATGAGGTATATAACAAGAAGTATATAGAAGAGGTTCCCATGGAAGGAATTAGTCCGAGGATAATTAAATATGTGCGTCAGACAGCAGGAATCCTTCGGGTACCCACAAACTATGTGTTTGGGGAAGTGACAACATTAACGGGTAGTGCGATAGGTAGGAAGATTACAATAATGGATGGTGCGAAGAAGAATCGTGGTAATCTTTATTCGGCCATCGTCGGTGGTGCAAGCGATGGTAAGTCCCCGTCAATAAACTACGCCATGAAACCTCTGAATAGGTGGGAGAATGAGCGTTATGAGAAATATTCCCGTCAAAGACATGCCGCTAAGCAGGCAGACGAGGAACTTCCACCGTATAGTGATCAATTGATTGTAAGTAACGAAACTATCGAGAATCTTTATCGCGTCATAAATAATGTCAAAACCTGCACTGATGGTCTTCTTATGCACCAGGATGAGTTATTGAACTTTTTTGGAGGCAACTCAAAGAAATATTCAGATGGTAATATCATCAGTGATTTTCTAACGCTCTTTGATTCTTTCTCGCCTCTTCGCGTAGGACGTGTGACACTCGAGGAACGAATTAACGTTCCTGAACCATTCCTTTCGATTCTCGGTGGTATTCAGAAAAAACGAGTGGACGAATTGTTTCTGGGTCAAGATCATAATGGCTTTTTCAGTCGCTGGCAATTCTGGCTTGGCAATCCTGAGAGTGCGCTTACTGTTTCTCATGATGAGAAAATTGACCAACATTGGGAGGAACTCATTGAACGTGCAGTTTCGCCAGCTTTCAATTTGACAGTTCTTCGTTTCGAGAACGAAAAAATGCTCAATGAAATTGACGATGGTTATCGTAGCATCAGAGACCAGTTAGTTGATTTAGGCGAGGATAATCTGGCTGAAACAATTATGAAGCAGTCGTATATTATACGTCGTCTTGCGGGCATCTTTCACTGTATGAATGCTTTGGCTGATGGATATAATCCCAATGGAATAATTAAGGAAGAAACAGTGGAATATGCCGGAAAGGTAGTGGAGCATCTTTTTACAAACTCCTGTATCATTGACCGGGTGATGGCACAAAAGCGTCTCTTAAAAATAACTGGGAAGCAAGCTATAATAGCGTTGGATAATTGCTATGGTATTAAGAGTCAACAGATGCTGTCAGCGGCACTTGGCGGTTCACCATCCCAACAGTATATTTCGAGAATCCTAAAAACTTTACAAAAGGAATAGAATACTTAAAATTTGTTCTTAACAAGTGTTATGTATGTTAATTAAATTAACAGAATATATATGTTATAGGAATGGTTGTAGGTTGTATTGGTCTCAAACCCCTATAAACACTGAGGTTTTGAGAGATTTTGCCTACAACCATGTAAAGAAATCAGAAAACACTCAGGTTGTAGGCAAAATCTCCGGAAATGCTGATAAACACTAAGGAAATGAGCCAACAACCTTACAACCACTTCTTAATATATTTGTGTTAAAAACAAATTAACAATTGAAAGAAGATAAGAGATATGAACATTGAACAAATCAAAGAACAAATAACTTGCCTGAATTATCTGGGTAAGCCGTTAAGGAAAACGAGTGCTGGATGGTTTCTCTACCGATGCCCATGGCGAGAGGACAATCACCCTTCTTTGAACGTAACACCCAATGGAAAGGTGTGGCATGACCTGGCTACAGGAGCCAAGGGTGGTATCATAGAGTTGGTGATGGCCTGCTTGAACACAAGAGATCTCAGTCGGGTGTGTGCTGAGTTTGATTCTTCTTCTTTTTCGATGTCATCAACAGAATTTGGCTGCGAAAAGAAAGAAGTAGAGGCTACAGCATTCTATTCATTCTCACTGGTACCGCTACAGTCGCGAGGGCTGTACGCCTACCTGACGAAGCGACGCATAAATACCAACATTGCCCGAGAATTCCTTCAGGAGGCACATTATAGCTTCATGCCGAGAGATGATGGCAAGTTCCTCTATGCACTGGCATACTCCAATGACAAAGGTGGTTACGAACTTCGTAGTGAGTTCTACAAGGGTGGTACCAGCCCTAAGGGTATTACCACACACCTTGACCATGGAAACGCGTCTACAGTCGTTTTTGAGGGCTTCTTTGACATGCTATCATTCGCTACCTTGTGCGGAGAGGTGAGACACAACTACATCGTCCTGAACAGTATCATTAACACTCCTGTAGCCATCGAGGTGCTGCGCTCCATGGGCGGCAAAGTGTATCTCTGCCTGGACAATGACGAAGGTGGAGAGAAAGCCACCAGACAAATGCTCGACTTGCTGCCATCGGCCATTGATACCAGGAATCGCTTCGCTCCAGCAAAAGACGTGAACGAATACCTAATATCGACTTTTGAGGGGAAAAAAGTATTGCCTCACTAATGTCGTTCAATACGCCAGAGGGCTATGCAGACATAGTAGCGTTGTAATAAGATTCAGAAAAAGGACTCCTATTGGAGTCCCTTTTTCTTCTTGCCATCCCAATCCGTCAGATCTGTAATATGACTGGCATCTCCACCTTGACCACCTGTTGACTGCTGCAATAGGAACGGGCTTAACGGATGAACCTTGTTAGCAATCTCCATCACCTCCTTGGCTGTACTCTGAATCCAGCCACTCCATGTATGGCTGTCATCAAACTCACGTTGTGCGAGACTCATCAGAGACTGTGCAGCATCCTGACGGCTGAGAGAAGATGCAGATAGTGCATTTTCAACATCGATAGCTTGACGAGACGTAAACTGTTTGGCACTCGCATTTGTGGTGCGCTCCACGATGGCCTTCAAAGCTGCTGGAACCTGAGGCCATAAAGATGATATTACAGCATCTTGTGTTGATAGTTGCTTGTCCTTACGTTCAATCACGCCAGATTTGTCTTCATTCTTGATGTGTTTTTCTGCCGCAGCTGCATGGGCTTTAATCTTATCATACTCTTTGGTGGCGTTAGCCGCCAAGATTTTACTATTGGCCAACACCTGTTCAAACTGACTCATGCACTTCTGCAGTTGTGTTTCTGCTGCTGTAAGCTTACCTCTCTTATCTGCGAGCTTTTCTTCCAACAGAAGGAATTCTTGTTGGAGTTTTCTTTCCTGACTCTTCATCTGGTCAAGTGAGATTTCCCCAGTGTGTAGCTTGTCTGCCAACTCCGTTCTCTGTTTTTCGAGTTGTTGTATTTGGTCCTCCATGTTTTTAACCATCGATGTTAGACCCTTCACGCGTGTCTCAGCCTGTTTCAGTGCTTGACTGACCAAATCAAACTCATGCTTCGCATTTTTAAGTTCTTGGTTCAAAGCATTCAGCTCATCTTTCTTGGTTGTCAGTTCATGATTCTTACACGCTAACTCTTCCTCTGTTTTCTTTACATTCTTTTTAAGCTCATCTTCTAATCGGTGAAGCAGGCGTAGCTGCTGATGAGTAAGGTATGGAAGTCCTGTATCTGCTTTGGGTTCGCCACGTTCCATGTTCAGGGAAATAGCAATGATAGTCTGCATCTCGGACATCTTCTCAGAGTTGAGTTTGATAGTCTTACCCGTGTCTTTGTTGAGAAAGTCAACTACAACATGCGCATGATAATTCATCTCGCGCTCGCCTGTATCTTCATTAAGGTGACCTTCGTCCTTATGAATGTCAATGCGCAGGACGGATAGCCCGTGACGCTCCAACCATTTCTTCAGATAATCGAAGTCCTTGATGGTAGTGTCCTTCTTTATGGGGACAGCCATCTCACGTATCGGCGACCACCCCGACACCTTCCTTGTCTTACCAGTTTTCTTGTTAGTAATTGTCTTCTCTTCCAGACATGGCTTTTGTCCGAATTTCTCCATATAGAGATGCTTCATCTCATCAAAGATCTGAGCGACGGTCTTCCCACGGTATCGCTCGTCAAGATTTACAAAGGATTCATTGTCCTTTGACAGTTCCTCGAAGAAGTAGAGTTTCAGCCCTGCTTTCTTCACACTTTCCAGATATTCTGGACGTCTCTCGTTGTGCGCTTCTACGCTGCCAACGTTGCATGGCCTGAAGTGGCCACCTGTTTATACATTCCTGCTCATAACAATTAAATTTGTGGAGCTTGCTCCGTTATAAGATGTTTTACATCCACCCTCGGAGAGCGCATCACCCCCGTCGATTTTGGCGTAGGGGGTATAGTGCGCTATATTCCCTTGTGTGGAATTACTGCCGCGAAGTTACAATTCTTGGGGGGATTTGAGGTTCTTGAAAAATTTTATTTCTTATATTAACAATTTCATGACTTAGGCGGTTTGTGAATCGATGAAATGCAAGGGTTCGGGATGCTTTTCCCGAAGCGTCCAGCACCTTGGAACGAAATGAAAATGAAGTGGTAAACGGGGCTGCTCGTCAGAGCCGTCATGCGAAGTTTACGAAGCATGTAATGCCCCCTGCTATGCACTTGAAATAATGTCAGTATTATGATGGTAAGTATTGGCAATGAAGAGCACTGCATACAGGAAGAGAGTGTATAGGATTTTTACGCATTATTATCACTCTCAACCTAAAGCCATGTCTGCCGTGTTAGTCTTAAAAACGTTAATATAAGACTTTTTCTTTTTATATTCATGCTGTATAGGTATTGTTATGTATCTTTGCCCCGTATTCTTAAAATTTAAATAGGTATGATAAACTTAAATTTAAATGGAATCAAAGGCAGCGAGATTCTCAGAATCCAGGCTGCTGTGTTGGACGCGATGGAAAGAGCTAACTTCCATCCAGAACAAATTAGCACTGAACTCAGTGCAGGTAAGAACGAGGACGAGTGGCTGATGGTATTCGCCAAAGAGACGGCTACATTAACTGACTTACAAAAAGTCATTCAGGAACTTGGTGGGAGTTTCAACTTCGACATTCTCAGCAACGGAAAGAAAACGCTGTTCCTGAGACTCGTTGGCAAGATTGATGACTACAAGAGACTCTTGCAAAAATCACAACAAGTCAATCCCGTCAGACCGCAGTACACTGGAACGTCGGTTCAGCCGCGTTAATTCTTACGACATCCTCTTACAGAAAAGAGCATCAGATAGAATAAAATCATTCTGCTCTGATGCCCTTTTACTATTTTCCATAAAATATGCAAAAACGAATCCAAATTCGGATGCAAATCGAAAAATAATGCGTATCTTTGCAGCGACGAATGTGTCTCCCCATCGCTGAAATCGCCAAAATCATTGCTGGGTGAATACGAGGCACAGACGGCAGTTCATATTGATGGACTGCCCATCTGTGCGTATTTACGAGCGTTTGGCGATGCTTAGCGATGAGGTACAGGGGGCAGTCCTCATTTTGTCACATGTTTAACATCGCTAAAATTCGCCTTATGAAAAAGAAATTCTTAATGGTTACAATGGCCTTGCTTGCCATTACAAATTCACCCCTACTTGTAAGTTGTGGGGATGATGGTGATGAACCTGAAAAAGTTCCTGCACAGGGAACTATGGGAATCCATAAAATCGAAGCAACATTCTCTGGTGACATGGATAATTGGGTTGCTACCAGCCAGTACGTTGGATTCATTACAGACAAGACTTTCTCGGAACTAAGCTATGAGACAACAGAAACTGTTGCCTATGGTCCCATCTATGACGAGAATACTGGCCTAACTGCTCCTGAAGCCATCATGAACAAACCCGTAAACGTCGTAATCACCACAAACCAGGAATGTGAGAGGCTTGCACTTCAATTTGGCTGCTACTATAGGAACTCCTATTCTGATGGTGCTAATAAGTCGTCGACCTTGACTGTCAATTTCAAGGGCTATGTTAATGGCAAATTGACGAACACTTACTCTAAGACGTTTACTGCTGGTCAATATGCAGCAGTGTTTTTTAACTCTGTAAAGCATTCTACCGATGGTGAGAACATTGTCGAAAACAATTAAGAGAAGCGGATTATTATCATCAAATTTTGGATTTCTTATGAGAAAACTAATATTTCTGTTGTTAATCTTCAACGCAACAATAACAAAGGCGCAATATGTTGACATTAACGCAATCGAAATCCCTATTGGATATTATACTTCTGAAGGTCAGAAGAAAACGGTATATGCAGTAACGTCTGCTGACACTTCTGAGATTAAAGCTGTAGCCATTATCCCCACCTTGTTATTAAACAAAAGAATGGATCTCCACAATAAAAGGATTATCATACCCTATAACAACAGCAATATCGAGAAGCTGGAACAGGTGAAAGCCAAATATGCCGAATGGACGCAAATAGCCATCAAGGAAAAGGCACCAATGATGATCAAGACAATAGATATTGAAATTCCGCAGATATACGTTCTAACTTATTATATCGCAGCTGACAGACCACGACAAGATGACTATCACATATTACTGAACAGCAGGAAATTCAATTTCATAATACCCAACAGAGCTGATCAAATGCCTATGCTTGAATTAAGTTTACGTGGAAAAGACCCTTCAAGAGATGGGTCAGAAATTGTAGGTTCACATACATTTTATGCTGTTAGTGAAATTGAGGAATTATTGAGTCTTATTGAACCTGATAGTCTTAAAGGGAAAATCAAGAACAAGACAATAGACAAGCTGTTCAAATAGACATATTGATTCAATGTCAATCAACAATTTAACATAATATCAATTGTTGGAGCATAGAATTGATATTATGTCAACCCCAGATTGATCTATTATCAATTCTTTTTCGTACCTTTGCACCATGTTTGTCATGAAACAAAAGATTAGAAAAAGTCTCAAACTTATATGAAGAAGTTGATATTTCTTATTGCAACGACATTGGCCATAATCTCCTGTTCCTCTAATGATGAGGGAGAGTCAGAAGTTGATGGCCAGTATGTGTACAGGAACGATACAATTCTTGTAGCAATTAATTTCAGCAATGGTGTGCCAAACGTTCTTAATGCTTACATTAGAGGCGGCTCCGTTTGCCAACTTAGAAATCTGATAACATCGGGTGAGTATCCGCAAATGAATGTCAGTTATTCGTCCTATCCTTCTGAGAAACTTAAAATGGCCATTAAGTTCAGTGACATTTCCAGTTTCTCTGCTACAGTTTCCGAGTGTGAACTTGAAAAGGGCAACTGGGCTGGTTATTATCCCTATAAAAATGTTGTTTTGCCTAAGCAGATGAATTTCAAGCAGGACAATACTACTCTTGATAAGAATGGCGATGGCATTTTGGATTCGACACAAGGTATTTGATGCCATGCTGCATCATGGTACATGTGGGAATGTACTGAAAATCGAAGATTTAAAGAAAAGATTAATATGAGTATGAGATTGAAAAGGATTTTAATTGCAATAGTGCTATCGGTTCTACCAATCATTGGAATTATGGCCGATGGTGTCCGCTTTCTTGTTGTAAATGCCAAGGATGGGACAAAAACGACGTTTGGGCTTGCCGAGGAGCCAAAGATTTCATTTTCTAATGGCGAACTTAGTATAGTTAGCAGCATCAGAACATTTTCTATAAGCCTTGCTGATATTCAGAATTATGCTTTCTCTGATGAATCAACTGGTATTGATGAGGTCATAAAAGCTGGAAATGTTCGATTAGAAAATGGTTTTGTTGTGTTCAACGGTTTGGCCGCTGGGAGCAAAGTTGCTGTCTATATGCAAGACGGTAAAATTATGAAAGATAGCAAGGCTGATTCAAATGGCTCTGCTATATTAGACCTGTCAGGATTACCAAAGGGTATCCTGATTTTGCAATCGAATAAAACGAATATCAAAATTTTAAACAGATAAGAAATATGAAGTCAAAAGTATTTTCTTTTTTGATTGGAATGGCTGCTTTTGTGCAAGTCGCATCGGCACAGACGACCATTTACAGAATGCATGTAAAGATGAAGGATGGTTCGACCCACACCGTCAAGGCCGATGATGTAATGGAAGTTTATTTTACGTCTTCTCAGCCTTATGATCCTTCACATCCTGTGACTGCGGATGTTGAATCAATTCACGCTCCCAAAGAGGGTGGAACTTACATCGTCCATATCAACAGCAACATTCCGCTATCTATAAATGGCGGCTATCCAGATGCTGTTATTGTTGATAACTATTTTAGCAATTTCTTGAATCAGGCTCCTGTCAATTTGACAAGCAATTATGATGATGGTGTTCTGACAATAACCGTCAATCCGACAACAAACTATATCGTGAATAGTCGCGATGTGAAGCTTTATGACCTCGAAGGAACTGAGGCTTTCTCTATTCCTGTTTCGCAAAATGGCGACCCTAACGCAACACTTATTGGCGATAATGGAAATGCCTATATTACTGCCATGGCTCAGGCCATGTATAACAGCCAAGCGAAATACCGCAAGGCCGACGTGGAATATACAGGCTTGATTAACCTTGATGGTTTCAAGGCTCCTTTGAATCCATACGATTACAAGGTTAGAGAAATTTGGTATACACTATATCAGGGCATCAACCGAAACAATGCTCTTTTGCAGCATTGTGATGGTCAAGGCATGGAAATATTTAAACCGATGTGTATCGTTTTGAATGCTTTATCGTATTATGACCTGGTGACTTTCTTTGGCGGTGTTCCTTATGTAACTAACACGGATTATGCTATGGATCCGTTGCCAAGAACATCACCCAATGAAATCTTTAATACGCTCATTGAGCAATTGAAATCTGCAATGGGAAACATGGAGGATAAAGTGACGGGCTATGTGAACAGCGCGGAAAGCATGTGTAAGATTTCAAAGGATGTCGCTCGCGTTCTGCTTGCTAATATCTATATGTATCAGGGCAGGTATATGGAAGCAAAGCCACTGCTGGAAGATATTGTAAATAGCAATCGCTATTCGTTGGTATCTGCCGTCGATAATCTTGACTCGCAATGCGCTGAGATTATTTGGAGTCAACCAGGCAATACGACAACTCGTGCAAGAGCTAATGAGTCTTATACTATTCAATATAATGAAGACCTCTGCATCTTGCAAACATATAGTGATGTACTCCTTTCGTTGGCAGAATGTGAAACTAAGCTGAACAACGATACGAAAGCCAAGGAATATCTAAGCCAAGTAGCTTCGACTAAGGGAATTGAAACCACTTCGTCGGAAACTTTAGCAGCCATTTCGGAAGTCCGACGCAGAATCCAAATCGACTTCGGCGGTTACTTCTCTTTCCTGAAGCGCACTGGTCAGGCTCAGTCCACGCTCGGACTCGAAGAATATCAGTTACTATTCCCGATTCCGCAGGATGAAATCAGTATGAATCCATATCTGACACAGAATCCAGGCTATGGTGGAACAACAAGATAAGTAATAATGACACAAGAAGAGAGATGGCTGCGGCAGTATAATGAGCTTATGGATTTTATGACTACCAATCAGCGGAGGCCATCGAAGCACAGGATTGAGGAACATCTGATGTTAAATTGGCTGCGCCATAATCAGAAACTGATGGCAAAGGGCGAACTTCCTCCAGAAAGGCAGGAAAGGTTCGCCCATCTAATGTCCATTGCCAACAAGCTTCGTAGGTTGAATCAGTATGGATAAAAGGAATCAATTAATAAATAAAAACATATCGGAGAAAGAGAAACGGATGAGGAAAATCTTGATAGACGCACATACGCATACAGTGGCATCGGGCCATGCCTATAGCAGTTTGCAGGAGATGGCTAAGGCTGCTGCAGACAAAGGATTGCAAGTTCTTGGCATTACTGAACATGGGCCAAGTGTGCCAGGCACATGTCCATTGGTGTACTTCAGGAACATGTTCGTGGTTCCTCGTCAGATGTATGGTGTAAGATTGCTCATGGGTTGTGAGGTAAATATCCTCGATACTAAAGGCAGTCTTGACCTTAACGATTATCATCTTGACCTACTCGACATAGCCATTGCTGGTATTCATGGTAACTGCTGGCAAGGGGGGACTAAACAGGAGAATACCGATGGTGTTGTCAAGGTGATACGTAATCCAAAGATCCATATCATAAGCCATCCTGGTGATGGTACGGCAGAATTGGACTTTGAACAACTTGTAATTGCCGCTAAAGAGGCACACACTTTACTGGAGATTAACAATCATTCGCTGGCTCCTCAGCGAAAGAAGACTGTTGCCCGTGACAACAACCTGGAAATTTTGCGTCTTTGCAAGAAGTATGACGTGCCTACAATACTTGGCAGCGATGCGCATATTTCATTCCAGATTGCCGACTATGAGCGCCTGTACCCATTGCTGGCTGAGACGGAATTCCCTGATGAGCTTGTTATGAACTATTGGCCAGAGAAATTATTTGGTTATTTATAAAAATCAGATTATTAAACTCGCTGAAATCTTGCAATTTTAGCACGATTTTGAGATAAAATGTGCGAAAACAGAAAATTTAGGAAAAATTAATATATTCCACAACTATCTGAAAATCAATACATTTTTCTTATATTTACTTTTTCTTTTCACCGTTAAATTAACGGTCGGGGTACCTAAAGGCTGAAAACAGCAGAAAACAAAAGCAAAGTCGGGAGGTAAAAGCAAGAAAATCAGGCGGTTATATCAATCGTCTGATTTTCTTTTGTTTTCCTAAAACACCCCTATTTTCCCAATTTTGGTTAAAAACTACACTTTTTCTACACCTTAATTGAATTCTTTTTATTACCTTTGCAGACAGGTGAAACCAAAAGAAAACGAGATGGCAGAAAAAGGAAAAAATGCACTTTTGATTGAGCCAGGGAATCCTCGCCTGCTCAAAACACCTGTAAAGGACGGTTCAGAATATAGCCTTTACCTCGAATACAAGGTGGGCTATAAGGAGGAAAATGGCTCATGTATTCGTAGGAAGGAAGGGCTGTCTCTGCGTCTGGTGGCTAACCCAAGAACACAGGCCCAGCGCCAAAAGAACAAAGAAACCATCGAACTGGCTCGAAAGATTCGCTTCGAGCGTGAACAGGAGTTCCTACAGAACAAGGAGGGCTATCGCCTGAAGAAGTCGCGATCTGTGAACTTCCTGGACTATTATCAGACCTACATCAAGAAATACACGAAGAAAGATGTCCGTGTTATAGAAATGGGGCTGAATGACTTCAAGAAGTTCCTATCAGAGAAATACCCGCATTTCAGCACCAGAGTAGAACCACGCTACATCAACAAGAAGATG
>Ga0256407_10003338_pt1 | contig 28757 bp, 16 predicted proteins | sample RumenRJG_04DNA_FD_193489 | JGI IMG/M metagenome (GOLD analysis project Ga0256407, IMG submission 193489) | Bovine rumen microbial communities from Lethbridge, Alberta, Canada - RJG_04 | ecosystem: Host-associated > Mammals > Digestive system > Stomach > Rumen | place: Canada: Alberta...
CGAAATGGTTTTTCCCGCTGCTCATCGTCATCGTCATTTTCTGTACGCTCGATGCGCTGAAATGGCACTACATGCGAATGACGTGGGCAATCGTTCCCCTGACGCTGGCAAAGTTCCTGCTATTGACCATCGTCTTCATGTACTTCCGCACCTACCAGCAGTACTTCACGAAATTTACCATGATGGGCGCGACGCTACAGTACATCGGACGCCGAACGCTGGACATTTACCTCATACATTTCCTGTTCATGCCAGACCTGCCGCACATTGGTGCGTTCTTCAACGCCCACACACACAACTTTGTGGTCGACACCACGCTATCCATCCTTGTTGGTTTGGTCATTATTGTCTTTAGCATTATCACATCAAATATCCTACGCATCAGCCCGTTCTTCAAGAAGTGGTTGTTTGGACGAAGTTAAATATTTTACTTATGCAAATTACTCCCAAAGAAGGCATCACTGATGCTAGACAATTAGGCTACCCCAAGTATGCCGTATTAGGTATCCAACACCTGTTTGCCATGTTCGGCGCTACTGTTTTGGTACCCGTGCTTACCGGTCTTTCCGTGTCGTCAACCTTGCTGTTTGCCGGTATCGGCACATTGGTATTCCATTGTGTCAGCAAGTTCAAAGTTCCGGCATTCCTTGGTTCTTCGTTTGCTTTCCTCGGTGGCTATATTTCAGTGAAGACGCTGGGTGTGGAACAGGGGATGAGTGAGACACTGGCCTTGGATTATGCCTGCATGGGAGTTTTTTTTGCCGGTCTGTGCTATTTCGTGATGGCTGCTCTCATCAAGTCATTCGGTATAGAAAAGATGTTGCACTATTTCCCACCTGTAGTGACTGGGCCTATGATTATTGCCATCGGTTTGGTTCTCTCGGGCAGTGCCATTCAGAATTGCACCTCCAACTGGCTGCTGGCTATTGTGGCCATCGTGACAGTGATTGGTTCCAGCGTATGGGGCAAGGGTATCATCAAGATTATCCCCATCTTGTTGGGCGTGTTGGTCAGCTATACCCTTGCGGCAGTGATGGGCGAAGTGGATTTCGCTGCACTCGATGACGCTGCTTGGATAGGTTTGCCGTTCAGTCGTGAACAGACTGTATTGGCTGTGATGGACAATCTCGACACTTCGTTTCTCATTTCCACCATCATTGCCATTGTGCCTATCGCTGTTGCTACTATCATGGAGCATATCGGCGATATGTGTGCCATTTCGTCAACCGTAGGCAAAGACTTCCTGAAGGAACCCGGATTGCACCGCACACTGATGGGCGATGGTCTTGCCACCTCGCTGGCTTCGCTCTTCGGTGCTCCTGCCAATACGACATATGGTGAGAATACCGGTGTGCTGAATCTCACCAAGGTCTTCGACCCTGCTGTCATCCGACTGGCCGCCATTTTGGCTATCCTACTGTCGTTCTGTCCGAAGTTTGCGTGTCTGATTGGTCTGATGCCCGCAGCCACCATCGGTGGTGTGAGCCTCATCCTCTACGGCATGATATCAGCTGTCGGTGTGCGTAATCTGGTGGAAGACGGTGTAGATTTTAATTCTTCCCGCAACGTCTTTGTTGCTGCTTTGATTCTGGTCATTGCCATCGGTGTGAAATACGGTGCTGATGACAATGTGAGCGTTGGTCCCATTCATTTTTCTGGTCTGGCATTGTCTGCCCTCGTGGGTATCATTCTCAACGCCATCCTTCCTGGTAAGTTAGGTATGAAGGTGAAGAGCGTTCACGGCAAGGACAAGCCCGGCAACTAACCTTTCACGCAATGAGAAAGATTGAAGATATTCAGGAATTGCGCCAGATTCAGATGGGCATTCTCGACGAGGTCCATCGCTTTTGTGAGGCTCACGGCCTGCGCTATTTCCTGTCGAGCGGCACACTTATCGGGGCGGTGCGCCATAAGGGATATATTCCTTGGGATGATGATATAGACATCTATATGCCTCGCAAGGACTATGAGGAATTTCTCCAGGCTTATACTTCTGATTCTGGCCATTATCGAGCTATTAATCCTCAGACGGAGAACCACTATTATTATACCTTTGCCAAGGTTGTCGATCTACGTACGCGAATGGTGGAGAAGGAAACGGAAGGCTACGAAATCGGTGTCTATATGGATATCTTCCCAGTTGATTATGTGACGGATGACTTACAGGAGCGCGAACGTATCTTTAAAAAGAAGAAGTTACTTTATAAGATTAGGAGATGTAAGATTTCGAAGAACAACTATCTGCGTTCACACCTCGCATATTTTGTCTATAAACATTGGCCTATGAGTGTCGGGCAGATAGAGCGTAAGATTCGGAAGCTGATCGTGTTGACAGAGCCGACGCGTACCGCCTGCAATATGACAGAGGCTGGCCCAAGTATCAAAGGATGTTTCCCTGCAGAGGATATTGCATCATCAGTGGATATCGAGTTCGAAGGGAAACAGTATAAGACGATGGTAGGCTATAAGGACTATTTGGAGCGAACCTATGGTGACTATATGACATTACCCCCCGTAGAGCAACGCGTCACGCATCATTTTGAGGCTTACTGGAAGTAACTATACCCAGATTTTCTTGTCCTGTTTTTGATATTCAAAACCTTGTGAGGTGTTGCTGGCTTTCTCGTATATCTTTGAGGCGAATACAATGTCATGGAGAGCTAAACCGTAATTGTAGCTAAGAATACGTTCATCATCATTGGTACGACCAGGATTCTTTCCTTGTAATACATGGTGAATCTCATCGTATTCGTGGAACTGATTGAAGTACTTCCACGTCTGAATCTGTCCTGTGTCGTCGCCAAAGACCTTGTCGAAGAAGAGGTCGCAATTCTGGAAGCCACGCACGTGGACGGGAATGACAGTTACCCCTTTCTTATATAGGCTGTTGTCAGGGAAGAGCAATTCTGTCGCTACGGTGACGCATGATATCACGACATCGGCTTCTGAGAGGAATGCTGTGGGATTGTCGATAATCTCAAATGTTACATTGTTGTGGCCCTTGAAACGTTCGATGAACTGCTCAGCTTGATCTTTGTAACGCATCAGACGAATGGTGATGTGACGATCTTCGTTGTCTGCAATGAGACAAAGGGCTACGGCCCGTGCAATATTTCCCAATCCTATCATCGAATACGTGTCAACGCCTTTGCGCTGAAAGGTCCTTGCTGCTAAGGCAGCTACGGCCCCCGTCCGCATGGCTGTAATCCAGTCACCATCCATGATGGCTAAGAGCTGTCCTGTCTCCGCATCATAGAGCGTGATGTCGCTCTTCAGTGTAGGTGTTTGTCCCTCAATACGACTCACCAATTTCAGGCCAAAATACTTTCTACCATTGTATTTTGGCAAAAGACATGGCATAGAGGTCATAAAGTCTTCTCCTTGTGGATGAACACTGAGTTTAGCAGGCATCTGAGCATCGTCTTTCATCAGGAAGCCTTGTTTAACCCATTCAATGCACTCTTTTGGACTAATGTTTAGTGCATCAATCTGTTGCTGTTGGATGATGGAAACCATACCTCTATTTTAGTGTTTTGAGTCCTTCAATGAGTCGTGTGTTGTCCTTATGGTCGCGAACGGCAATGCGCATATACGGCTTCTGTGGGTCGAGGCCGGGCTTCAGACTGCAGTCGCGTGTCAGGATGTTGTGCTGCTTGAGCATATAGATCACTATTTCGCTAGCCTTGTAGGGAGGCAAAACTTCGCAAAGGAAATAGTTCGCCTGTGAGGGCATCACGTGGAAGAAAGGTATCTGTTTCAGTTGCTGTTCGAAGTCGGCACGCTCTTTGACGAACTTGTCGCAAGCACGCTGATAGTCTTTTTCGTGCTTGTTGTATATTTGCATGAAGAACTCGGCAAAGGAGTTGAGGTTCCAGATGCTCACCTCTTTCTTAATACGCGCGATAAGTCCCTTGTCGGCAGAACAGAGAATGCCCAGACGCAAGCCAGGCACACCATAGCTCTTTGAGATACTCTTCATGACAGCCATGTGGGGATATGCTTCCAGCGTTTCATCGCTTAGCAAAGAATTGTGGGCATAGTCCTCGCTAAAGTCCACAAAGCTTTCATCGACCACCAAACGGATGCCTTTGTCTTCGCACCATTGAGCCAAACGCAAAATGTCTGCCTTGGGAATGAAATTGCCCGAGGGATTATCGGGGTTGATGACCATCAGTTGGCGGATGTCTTTATCGCCAAAGAATGCCATCAGGTCGTCAGCGGTATAGCGATAGTCCTCGTTTTGCGGAACGAAGGTCACTTGCTGGTCCTTGTCATATCGATTTGGATATTCTTCAAAGGTAGGACGCGTAAATCCAATCTTGCCTTGCGACTCTTCCATCAGAACCTTAATCAGTTCTGCAGCACCGTTGCCAGGCACGATATAGGGCTCGCTGACGCCAAAGCACTTGCTGGCAATGAGCGTGTTGACCTTCATGCCCGAAGGGTATTCCGTCAGCAGCGTGTCGAAGTTGGCACGCAGTTCGTCTTTCATCCTGCGACTGGGGAAGTAGGGGTTCACCAAGTAGCAGAAATCCAGCATCTGGGGGAATCGCCAGAAACCACCATAACGTCCGTAATATTTGCGAAGCACGTCCTGCTCGTCGGCAAACAACGCCTCAGCAATATCCAGATCCTGCTTGTCATCAATCTCGTACCACTTCTCTTGTCCGATAGGCAGGGCCTTCATATCGTGATTGTTGAGCAGCGAGATGATGCGCAGCACGTTCTCGTAATATTCGTTATTGCCAACAGCCTTGGTGTAGGCATCAAGGAAGGGCACGTATTTCTGTTGTGAAAACTGCTTACTGAGTTTATAGATGTTGACCGTTTTGTAATACGAGTCGACGTCGTTGTAGTCGAAGGCGTCCTTCGAGATGAAATTGACGATGTTTTGTTCTTCGTCCAGACGTACCATCGTACCATCCATCCACGTCTCATACTTGGCGACAAGGGCAAGGTTGGGGTAGGGGTTGTCCACAATCATCGGGATCATACGCTCGCTGAAAATGAGGTCGCTCTCGATGAGTACTGTATCGTCCTCTTGCAACTTATCCTTGACAATAGCTAACGAATAAATGTTGTTTGTCTTATCGTAGACGGGATTCTCAGCGAATTCGATATTCAACAGGCTATCATATCGATTGCCAATATACTCGCGAAGTTCTTTACCTTTATAGCCCACTACGATGATGACGCGGTTGAGCTGTTGCTTGGCAAGCTGTCCCAGCAGACGGTCAATAAGTCGCACACCATTCACTGGGACCATACACTTCGTGTTGTCCTTCGTATAGTCGCCAAGCCTGCGACCCATGCCTGCTGCTAAGATAATTGCCTGCATCTTTTACATTGAACGTTGAACATTGAACATTGAACGTTATCCAACTTGGCTTCCCGGCTTTACGTCCTTCGTCGTGGTGACCACGCTGAGGCTTTCGTCGGCATCAACAGCGGAGAGAATCATGCCCTGACTCTCAATACCCATCATGTTGCGTGATGCGAAGTTGGCCACGAAGAGGATGCGCTTGCCGATGAGTTCCTCAGGATTCTCGTAGAAGGCAGCAATACCAGAACAGATGGTGCGGTCGACGCCAGAACCATCGTCAATAGTAAACTGCAGCAGTTTCTTCGATTTCTTCACCTTCTGGCAGTCCTTCACCAGACCTACACGGATATCAAGCTTCTCGAACTCCTCGAACGATACGGTATCCTTGATAGGAGCAGCCTTGTACTGAGCTGCCTCGTTAGCCTTCTTGGTCTCAGCCAACTTGTCGAGCTGCTTCTGGATGACGTCGTCCTCAATCTTCTCAAACAGCAGGGCGGGTTCACCCAGTTGATGACCAGCCTTCAGTAGGTCGGTGCTGCCCAACTCATTCCAGTCGAAACTCTCCAGATTCAGCATCTCACGCAGTTTCTTACTGCTAAACGGCAGGAACGGCTCAAAGGCGATAGCCAGATTGGCTGTCAGCTGCAGACAGATGTTCAGGATGGTCTCGCAACGCTTCTGGTCAGTCTTCCAAACCTTCCAAGGCTCGCACTCTGTGATATAGCGGTTACCGATACGTGCCAGGTTCATGGCCTCGAACTGGGCATCGCGGAACTTGAACTGGTCGAGCAGTGCCTCCACCTTCTGTTTCACGTCCTTGAACTCCTCCAACGCCTGCTTGTCAACATCCAGCAGTTCGCCACAGGCAGGAACAACACCGTTCCAGTATTTCTTGGTCAACTGCAGGGCACGATTCACGAAGTTACCATAGACAGCCACCAACTCGTTGTTGTTACGGTCCTGAAAGTCCTTCCACGTGAAGTTGTTGTCCTTGGTCTCAGGAGCATTGGCCGTCAACACATAACGCAACACATCCTGCTTGCCAGGCATATCTACGAGGTATTCGTGCAACCAGACAGCCCAGTTGCGCGAGGTAGAAATCTTATCGTTCTCCAGATTCAGAAACTCGTTGCTGGGTACGTTGTCAGGCATGATATATTTGCCGTGCGCCTTCATCATCACAGGGAAGATAATGCAGTGGAACACGATATTGTCCTTACCGATGAAGTGCACCAGACGGGTGTCCTCATCCTGCCACCACTTCTGCCACGAACCCCATTTCTCAGGTTCCTTGGCGCACAACTCTACCGTGTTCGAAACATAACCGATAGGGGCGTCGAACCACACGTAGAGCACCTTGCCCTCAGCGCCCTCAACAGGTACGGGGATACCCCAGTTCAGGTCGCGCGTCATAGCACGGGGCTGCAGATCCATCTCCAACCAGCTCTTGCACTGGCCATAGACATTGGGGCGCCACTCCTTGTGACCTTCCAGAATCCACTCCTTCAGCCACTCCTGATACTCGTTCAGGGGCAGATACCAGTTCTTGGTGCTCTTCATCACAGGCGTAGAACCAGAAATAGTCGACTTTGGATTGATGAGTTCCGTAGGACTCAGGTCGCGACCACACTTCTCGCACTGGTCGCCGTAAGCTCCCTCGTTGTGGCAATGAGGGCACTCGCCAGTTACGTAACGGTCTGCCAAAAACTGCTTGGCCTCCTCGTCGTACAATTGTTCGGTTGTCTCTTCCACCAGCTTGCCTTCGTCATACAGTTTGCGGAACCACTCCGCAGCAAACTTATGGTGCGTCTCCGAGGTCGTGCGGCTATAGATATCGAACGAGATGCCGAACTCCTTGAACGAGTCCTTAATCATCTTGTGATAGCGATCCACTACGTCCTGTGGGGTAATGCCCTCCTTGCGGGCACGAACAGTGATGGGTACACCATGTTCGTCACTTCCACCAATAAACATCACGTCCTCCTTCTTCAAACGCAGGTAGCGCACGTAGATATCGGCAGGAATATAGACACCTGCCAAGTGACCGATATGCACACCGCCATTAGCGTATGGCAGTGCTGAGGTCACCGTTGTTCTTTTGAATTTCTTTTCTGCCATTTCCTTATCTTTTTTCAATTTTGCCTGCAAAATTACTAATTTTATTTCACATAACAAAAGAAACCCCTGAAAATATGGTTTTAACGGTTATGACAACGATGTCTCGTATGAAGATTGGTCCTAAAAACGTAAACGATTTCGTGGATTTTAACAGATTTTATTGCGCCAAAAATAATCAGCTATTTTTAATTTTCGTATCTTTGCAGGTGATTTATGGTCTGGCCATGAACCGCAACTAATCTGCTTTACGCGCGAACAATTTTTATTTTTATTACTATAAACAACTAAAAAAACAATTGTATGAAAAAACAACTACTAAGATTTAGTACGTTATGCTTGTTGCTCATTCTGGGAATGACGCAGGCAGTAGCGTTCACTGACATCAAGGCAGATTTCACCAATGGTTCGTTCTTCACTGCTGAAGAGACCAGTGTGACTACTGCTGGATTGAAGATGAATGCTGACGGCACGTTTACACGTGTGGCAGCTGATGCTGCAGATGCTAACGCAGTGATTACTGGTAAGTTCCACTCGAACGAGCATGGTATCAGTAATTTCTCGGCCACTGTCAAGGTGGATGGCCCGGTAAAGGTTTCCATGGGAACCTGCGCCTGGGGTGGTGACGTGACGATTAAGGATGCCACGGGTGCTACCGTAGGTACGTTCAACACGAACACCGGTGCATGCTACCACAACAACAAGACCGACAACATTGCCTCGACGTACTACAAAGGTGAGGCTACCACGCTGACCATTAGTGGCGGCAGCTATACTCCGTACTTTGCTGTAGAGGCTGTTGATCCTTCTCAGCTGGCCAACGAAGCTACTGTGACTTTTGCAGCCGATGGAGCTGAAGGCGTCGTTCCTGCCGCAGTCAAGCAAGATGTGGGCAGTACCTTTACACTGCCAAAGAACTACACTCTCTATGCGGAGGGCAAGACGCTGACTGCATGGACCGACGGTACCACCTACTATGCCCCCGGTTCTGAATTTACCGTTCCCGCTGAGGATATTACGCTGACTGCTAATTTTACCTATAATCAGGTGAACCTCGAAGACCGTACTGAGCCCGTGACCGTGAAGTGGAACTTCCGTCGCGATGCAGGTGCTCCTACTGTAGCCTATCAGAATGCTACGGGTTTCTGGGTGGCTCAGGCTACTGTCAATGGTAAGACCATCGATGTGAAGGCTGACTTTGACACCAACAATGGCGGTAAGTTTGCCAACGGCAACTGGAACGACTGGGCACAGCTGAACCAGGGTACAAAGTGGACTATTCCTTCTTGTAAGGGTGCCACCGTATCGATGGAGGCTTATAGTGAAATCACCACTACCACCATCGACGGTCAGACCGACTATACCAGCGGCAAGACCATCAGCTACGAGATTGGTGGTTCTGCAGAGACCGTTGACGTGGTTATCGGCGACGGCTCATACTATCGTTACATCCAGGTGGTGCTGCCCGTAGTGGCCAGCGCCGGCGGCGAGAAGTTTGACAATGTCGATGCTTCTATTGAGTGGCCAATGCTGGTTGACGGAAATGTGGATTTGGAAAGCAAGACCATCAATCCTGAGTCTGCTTTTTCAGTAACTTCTTTCGAATATAGCCCTGCTGATGCTACGGTTGCCACCGGTTCACGCAGCAAGGATCCTGATAACGGTTTGAAGTTCGTGACCTTTACGGGTGAGAACGTTCAGCTGCACTGGAATGTGAAGCCTGCTTCGGGCATTACCTTCACTCCGACTCAGATTAAGATGTACGTACAGCGCTTCGGTACCAACAAGAAGGACGGTGTCGTCGTTACCGCCAAGGTGGGTGAAGGCGAGCCGATGTCTCTTGGAACCTTTACGGCACGCCGTGCCAACTGGGATGACAGCCAGGAGGAAGGCCAGTGGGGTGGTGTACTCAGTAACCTGGTCAACGAGGTGGTGATCGACCTGACTGAGGAGCAGCAAAAGGCCCTGACGTCTGGCGAAGGCTTCGACCTGTATGCAACAACCGGTCTGGCCAACAATAAGGCCGGCGGTTTCGCCGATGTCCGCATCTATGGTAAGGTGAACGGTACGAAGGCCGCTGTCGAGATGTACACCCTTGCTGTTGCTGCTAGTCCTGAAGAAGGCGGTAGTGTCAGCAAATATCCGAATGCTGATGAATACGAGGAGAATACCGAGGTTACGCTGACTGCCACCGAGAACTTCGGATACGACTTTGTGAACTGGACGAATGCTACAGGTTCGGAAATTTCCACTGAGGCTAAGTTCAAGTATTACGTGATGAGTCACGAGACACTGACCGCCAACTTCAAGAAGGTGGAGACTTACGAGTTGAAACTGAATGTTGACGGTACGAATGACTACATGGTTGCTGTCAGTCCCGCTCCTACAGTGGTTGACGGCAAGTGGATGTATGAGGCTGGTACAACGGTTGTCCTGACGGCCAGCCAGTATGAGGGTCTGGTGACCTTCACCAACTGGAACGACGGTACGACGAGCAGCGAACTGACTGTAACGATGGATGGCGATAAGGATATTGTCGCAACTTATTCTGAGGCTGACATCATTGCCGGCTGGGACTTCTATAAGGCTGGTGCCAGTGGCCGTAAGGCTGACTTCGCCGCACAGGACAACGACGGTGACGCACTGAATCTGGTGAATACCGAGACTGGTGAGACCAGCGGCTGGCTCGACAAGTCGACTGTTGCCGGAGGTGGTTACGAGAGCTTTGTCGGTGCTGCCGTCAACTGGCGTCAGGGCAAGCAAAACGGCGACGTGGGTAACTGGCACTGGCAGACGAAGATCAATGCCGAGGCATTTACCGACATCAACGTACAGTTCCAGATGCTGTATAACTACAACGCTTATCAGACCTACGATGCTGAATACTCGCTGGACGGCGAGAACTGGACCAAGTTCGGCAGCGTGACTATGACGGGTGTGAAGGCTGTGGCTCAGTTCAACGAGAAGCTGCCTGAGGCTGCCAACAACCAGAAGGATCTCTTCATCCGTATGAAGGCCGACAAGACCTCGCAGGTCGACGGCGCTGCATCGGCTAACGACGGTAACACGCTGGCTATGTTCTTCATCACTGGTACTCCGAAGCTGGTTGACGACGGCACGGCTCCTGTGCTTGTTTCGACAGTTCCTGCCGACGGTGCTACTGGCGCTTCTGCCAGCGGTAAGATTGTGCTTACCTTCGACGAGCGCGTGAAGATGAAGGACGGTGCTAAGGGTATGATGGCTGTCAACAACGGCATGAGCGGTGCTTGGCAGGTAGAGCCCACCGTCAGTGGTAAGGCCATTACCTTCGAATATAAGGGACTGGAGTATGCTACTCCTTACACCTTCTCTCTGGCAGCCAACACTGTCAGCGACCTGACAGACAACTATCTGGACAAGGACATCACGATTAACTTTACCATCATGACGCGTCCGACGGTAGAGAAGAAGGCTTACGACCAGGTTGTCGAGAATGCCGAGCAGCTGGTGGCTGCCATCGAAGCTGCCCAGAAGCGCAACGACAAGAACGTGCGCTACCGCATCTTCATCAAGAACGGTGAATACACCATTCCTCTGAAGAGCACCATGAAGACCTGTAACGGTTACGAGGTGCCTGAGTGTATCACATTCATCAATACCCAGAACGTATCGTTCATCGGCGAGAGCCGCGACGGTGTCATCATCACCAATGGTATTGACAAGAACGCTACCTTCGCCGGTCAGTACGGCACTACCAGCAAGTACGACGGTATCGGTAACAGCGACGTGTTCCAGATCAGCGGTAGCGACTACTACTTCCAGGATCTGACCATCGAGAGCGGTATGGACGACGCTACTGGTCGTGACCTCGCCGTTCAGGATAAGGCTACGCGTACCATTTATAAGAATACCGGTCTGCGCGGCTATCAGGATACTTGGACTTCGAACAACGACAACGGACTCTACTACTTCGAGGAGGGTTACGTTCGCGGACGTACCGACTACATGTGCGGTAAGGGCGACGCATTCTTCAATGGTGTCGAACTGCGCCAGATTGCCGGTGGTTATGCTGCCGTACCTTCGAAGAGCATCAAGTACGGTTACGTCTACAAAGACTGCGTCATCAACGGTGAAGGTGATAATGTTGACGGCAACTATACCCTCGGTCGTCCTTGGGGTAGCGGCACTCCTGTAGCCCTCTTCATCGACACGAAGATGAATGTGGTGCCTTCAGCTATTGGCTGGAGTGAGATGAGTAATGGCTGGCCCAAGCGTTTCGCTGAGTACAACTCAATGACATCTACTGGTTCGCAGATTGACCTGAGCGGTCGTAAGAAGACCTTCGGCGAAGGTCATGCCAACAATCCTATACTGACTGCCGAGGAAGCTGCCGAGGCTGGCAACCTGCACAATGTATTTGGCGAGTGGGATCCCACATTGCTTACCGAGCAGGCTCCTGTTCCACAGAACGTGAAGATTGCCGGAACCAGTCTGACTTGGGACAACAGCGACTACGCTCTGTTGTGGGCTGTCTGCAAGAATGGCAGCGTTGTTGGCTTCACCACTGAGCCTGCCTATACCGTCGACGACGCTACGGCAACCTATACCGTGCGTGCTGCCAACGAGATGGGTGGTCTGAGCGAAGCTTCTGATGCCGCTACAACAGCAACTGGCATTGAGAACGTCAGTGCAGCTAAGCCTGTTGTCGATGGTGCTATCTATAACCTGAACGGTCAGAAGGTGAACAACGCCACAAAGGGTGTCTACATTATAAATGGTAAAAAGGTCGTGATTAAGTGAGAGAAGAATTGAGCTTACTCGAGTAAAATCGAGCGGAAGGCACTGTCTTTCCGCTCTTTTTTTATAAAAAATTTGCTCATTTCAATAAAATGTATTAATTTTGCACCAATTTAACAACAACTACTTTTTTTATAAAACAAACAAAACAACTAATTAACATGCAAAAAAGAAGACTGCTTCTAGTCATCGTGCTGTGTGCATTTTGGCTAATGGGCTTTGCCCAGAATGCAATCAAGGGTACCGTCAAGGACAAGAGCGGTGAACCTCTGATTGGTGTGAGCGTTACCTATGGTAACGGCCAGGGTACAGTGACCGACATTGACGGTAACTTCAGTGTCAATGCCCCCGCTGGTACTTCCATCAAACTGTCGTATGTCGGCTACAAGCCACAGACAGTGAAAGGCTCTGGCAACATGAACATTACTTTGGAAGAAGACAACACGACGTTGGAAGATGTCGTTGTGGTGGGTTATGGTACGATGAAGCGTCGCGACCTGACTGGTGCTGTGGCATCTGTCAGTGGTGAGACGCTGGCCAAGAACCCCGTGTCGAACATCGCTCAGGCCCTGCAGGGTCAGCTGCCCGGTGTCAGCGTGATGAGTCAGGACGGCCGCCCTGGTGCCACGATGAACATTCGCGTGCGTGGCGGTGGTTCTATCACCCAGAGCAACGACCCCCTCTACATTGTTGACGGTGTGCAGGTGAGTACCATTGAGGACATTCCTGCCGACAACATCGAGAGCATCGACGTGTTGAAGGACGCTGCCTCGACGGCCATCTATGGTGCCCGTGGTGCTAACGGCGTTATCCTCATCACCACCAAGGGTTCGAAGGGTGAAGGCAAGGCCAAGGTGAAGTACAACATGTACTACCAGATCAAGAAGTCGAGCTATACGCCCGACGTGCAGAATGCCTACGACTATGTATTGCACAACTGGAGCTATGCTACCGCTTTAGGCGAGAGCTACGGTGACGGTTTGGCCAATTATTTCGGTCTTGGCAGTCAGTATGGCAACCACTTGGACGACTACCGCAACGTTGGTGTTCACAACTATGTTGACGACGTGATGGAGACCGCTCATGCGTGGAACCACGACCTGTCGCTGACTGGTGGTAACCAGAACACGAAGTACTACGCCAGCGTCAACTACAACTACGACAAGGGTAACCGCATCCAGACCGGTGCCAGACGTTGGAGTGCCAACTTCAAGATTTCGCAGAAGATTAACAAGGACCTGACCTTCGATGCTGACTTGCGTTATGGCGAGATGCAGTTCAAGGGCGACAAGTTCGACTATGCTGCCGGTAATTCCGTCTATGGCTATCGCCCCATCGACACTCCTTTAGGCAAGGGCGACCCTGCCGACCTGAGCTTGGGTAGTGCCAGCGTGGAAGCAAAAAATAGTCCCCTGGCTATCATCGACAACTACAGCAGCGTCCGCAACCGTCAGCGCATCAGCGGCATGGGTACCCTGACGTGGAACGTCATCAAGGGTCTCATCGCCAAGACGGAACTCTCGCTGAGCCGCAACTGGACCAAGACGGAAGGCTGGGACGGCGGTAAGTCGGAGAATCCCTACAATAAGGCAACCCTCTCTCAGGGCGATGGCTATAACGTTCGTTGGGCTACTACGCTGAACTACGAGGTGCAGGGCTTGGGCGAAGACCACAACCTGTCGTTCCTCGCCGGTAACGAGGTGCTGGCCAGCAAGAGCAACTCCAGCACGATGACCGGTGCCGGCTATCCTTCTGCATTCTCACAGGAGACAGCCTTCGGTATGTTCAATATGTACAATATGAACGAGAAATACCTCGAGCAGGCCCAGCAGACTTCCGACATGAGCTACACCATTGGTGAGCCCAAGCACACGCTGTCGTGGTTTGGTCGTGTCAACTACAGCTATTTAGGCCGCTACCTCTTCACCGCTACGTTCCGTGCCGACGGTAGCTCTAATTTCGCTCCTAACAACCACTGGGGTTACTTCCCCGCTGCCGCCTTTGCTTGGCGTATCAACGACGAGCCGTTCATGGCCTCTGCCAAGGACTGGTTGGACAACCTGAAGCTCCGTCTGTCGTATGGTACCTCTGGTAACGACAACATCGACGCCTCGCTGTGGAAAGAATATTGGGTTCCCTCAGTCGTTTGGTCGAACGGCATCCGCAAGGTGACCTTCTCGCCCGGTGCCGTACTGGCCAATCCCGACCTGAAGTGGGAGACCACTATCTCGCGTAACATCGGTATCGACTACGGTTTCTGGAATGGTAAGCTGCGTGGTGCCATCGAGTTCTACTGGAACACCACGAAGGACATCCTCATGCGCGTGCCTGTTGCTGAGTCAACCGGTCACAGCTATCAGTACCAGAATGTCGGTGAGACCTCCAACAAGGGTATCGAACTCTCTGTCTTCTACGAGATATACCGTTCGAAGGACCTCAACGTGAGCGTCAACGCCACTTACAACTATAATAAGAATAATGTGGAGAAGGTGGTTGACGGCGTCAATGCCGATACCAACACCAACTGGGGTTCGTCCATGAAGCGCCCGTATAACGACTACATCATCCGCGAAGGTGAGCCCGTAGGTACTATCTGGGGTTACAAGAGCGCCGGTTTCTACACCGTTGACGACTTCACCGTGGAGAATGGCGTATGGAAGTTGAAGCCCGGTGTTCCCGACATGGGTAGCAACGTCACCAACTATGCCAACGGATATCTGAAGGCTTATCCCGTTCCCACCGACGAGGACGATAATGCCACACAGGTGGCACGTCCGGGTATGGTGAAGTTCCAGGATACTGACGGCAACGGCGTCATCACCGAGGAGGATGCTTGTGTCATTGGTCATACAATGCCCGAGCACACCGGTGGTTTCAACTTCAATCTCAACTACAAGAACTTCGACTTCTCCGCAGGCTTCACCTATCAGATTGGCGGCGACGTCTATAACGCCAACGCTATGCACTCTATGATGGGTAACAAGGATACCAGCTTCGGTTGGAACCGTCTGGCTATCGTCAGCGACTGCTGGAAGATGTACGATGTCGATGCCAGTGGCGACCTCGTAGCCGTGACCGATCCTTCTGCGCTGGCTAAGCTCAACGCCGGTGCCAAGTATGCACTGCCTTACTACGAGTATGGTCTGGTCACCTCTGAGTTCATCGAGGATGCTTCTTACCTGCGTCTGAACACCCTGACCCTTGGTTACACCCTGCCTAAGAACATCACCAAGAAGGTGGGCATCTCTAACCTGCGCGTCTATTTCACCGGTGGTAACCTCTTCTGCCTCACAGGTTATGATGGCAGCGACCCCGACGTGAACACTCGTCCTGGAGGCAACAATGGCTTCCCCACTCCTAACTACGACTGGAACGCCTATCCGCGCGCCAGAACCTACACTTTTGGTCTTAACGTTGCATTCTAAAACATGGGAGGAAATAAAGATATGAAAAAGACATTATATTCAGTATTATTTGCTGCTGTCGCACTGTTGACAGGTGTATCGTGCAGCGATTATTTGGAGACCAGCACCACGTCAAAGGCTGATGCAAAGTTCGTGTTCTCTACCAACGAGACGGCACGTGCCGCGCTGGAGGGTGCTTACGCTGCATGGGTCGATGCAGCCCAGAATAAGGTGTTCGGCGACGGACTGTTCTATGCTGCCGACGTGGCAGGCTCCGACATCGAGCGTCACCCTGAGAACTTCTCTAACCAGCCCGGTCGTCACTATCCCGAGTGTTTCTATCAGGATGGTAACTACGCCAAGGACTACACCCTCCTGAGCTACCAGAAGGAGAACGATACCTATGCTTCGCTCTATTCTGTCATCACCAAGGCCAGCATCGTCGCTTCGGCCATCGAGAGTGCCGACGGCTTCCAGGAGATGCTGTGGGCTGGTGTCGAGAACACTATGGGTCAGCTCTACGGCGAGGCTATCGCCCTGCGTGCTACAGCCTACCGCGAGCTCATCAAGTACTTCGGCGACGTACCCTATGTCAGCGGTAAGTCCACCGACCACGACGGACTCGTAGGCCGCGATTCTATCTACGATGTGCTGATCGATGAACTCATGACCGCCGCTCCCGTCATGTATCGTGTCGGTTCTATCCCCGGTGTTAACGGCAAGAACTACTTCTCGCGTACCTATGTCGAGGGACTCATCGGTCGTCTGGCTCTCGAGGCTGGTGGCTACCAGACCCGCCGAGGCGACATCCGCCGTGTCGACATGAATGGCGACCCCATTTCCTTCGAAGCCTTCCCTGGCAGTCAGGAAAACAATGGTGCCACCTACGCCCGTCGCAGCGACTGGCAAGAGTATTACCACATTGCATGGCAGTATTTCAGTGCCGTCATCGACAACCCCGGCTCTGCCAAGTTCATCACCGACGACAGTCGTGAGGTTAAAAACCCCTATCAGGTGTTCTTTAATCAGATGCATGGCGACGACGACGCGTTTGCCGACGAGAGCATCTACGAGTACGCTATGGCTCAGGGATCCAGTGCCGGCAACGACGCACGTCCTTACTCCTTCGGTCGTCCTTCCACGGGTGCTTCGAAGGACAACTACCCCTGTAAGAACTACGGCCAGGGACGTATCAATCCCGCCTTCTACTATGGCGTCTTCGACCCTGCCGACATGCGTCGCGACGTAAGCTGCACGGTCACTGGTACCAAGGGTGCCGACGGTACCGAGATTATCCTGCCCTTCACGCCCGGTTCGCAGGGCAAGGGTGGCGGTATTGCCTTCAACAAGTGGGACGAGAACCGTCAGACAAAGCCCTGGGTTGCCAACCAGCGTAAGTCCGGCATCAACGGTCCCTACATGCGTATATCCGAAATCTACCTTGGCTATGCAGAGGCGTGTGCTGCTTTGGGCGACCAGGCTGAAGCCCGCAAGTATCTCGACATCATCCGCAACCGTGCCTTCGGTTCTGCCGCTGCTGCCAAGACCGACGATTTCATTGCCAAGGAAGGCTCGCTGCTCAATGCCATCATTCAGGAGCGTGGCTTCGAGTTTGCCGGTGAGGGCGACCGTCGCTGGACACTCATCCGCACCGGTCTCCTGCCTGCTAAGATCAAGTACATCAAGGAGTTGACCAAGCAGATGTTCGACGGTCTGAAGGCCAATGGCTACTACACCTTCGACAATGGCAACACCATCTCTGAGTACATCTGGACGAAGTATGTCGACGGAAAGGAAGAGGTAGGCCATCGTCTCACCGAGCAGTGCCCTGCAGGCAAAGAGGACGATCCCGTGCTCTATCCCGGATGGCGTGGTGTCAACAACGACTGGAGCAAGTTCGGTCTTGTCATTCCCGACGGCTACAAGCCCAACCTCGCCATCAAGGGCCTCTTCAAGAAGCTCTCTGATGATGAGATTGCAGCCCTCGAGGCTGACGGTTACAAGAAGACCAACTGGGCTGTTGACCTCGTCAAGGCCGAGGATGAGTATCTGAAGAACTTGTTCCTCGACTACGGCTACGTGAAGGCTCCTATCTATCTGTGGCCCTTCACCCCGAACGTCCTCGCCAACGGTGGCTTCACCAACGGCTACGGCTTCAAGAACGAGTAATCCTACTACTCATAATCACAAAGAACGGAGAGCTTTTGGCCCTCCGTTCTTTTTTTACTTGCATTTCTCTATGTGTATCCAGTCGGCATCGAGCCAGCCGCGGTCGGTCTTGGCGTTGGTCTCGACACTGACGAAACCGAACTTCGCACCAATCCATTTGCCCTGACGCATGTTGTACGAGCCACCGCAATCGGTCCATTTCTTGCCGTTCAGACTGTAGGCGAAACGGACCATGGGTTTGCCGCCATGAGCCACACCAGCCTCGGTGTTGGTGACGGTGAGTCGCAGGTAGATGTCCTCGTGGATGCCGGGCTTATAGTCAATCTTATCCTCGGCGGTAGGCTTCAGCGTGGCAATGAGCTGCTCCTCCTGGGGCTTGCCCTTGTCGGCATCCTTGCAGGTCAGCAGCAGCAGCTGGAATTCTTTACCGACGCGCTTGACGACCAGTGCCTGATAGTCGAGGCCCATCATGATGAGACCGCCCATCTGTCCGTCGGCCTTCGACGTGAAGCGAACCTTTGCGGTGGCCATGAACTCGTCGGCAGGAGTCTTCTGCAACAGCATGTTGGGAACTAACCAGAGGTTGTCTGACTTCTCACCTCTCACCTCTGACCTCTCACCTCTTAATTTATGCGTATAGATACGCATGGTGCCGAAGGCGGTGGGGACTCCGAACTTCTCGTCGTAGTTGGCCTGCCACTGCCACTGCTTACCGATAGTGGTGCTGTTGAACTCGTCACTCTCCTGTGGGTTGACCGTCACTGTGCTCGAAGCTTTCGGCTTCTTGTAGGTGGTGACGGGCTCGCCCTTCTTGCCCATGATGGGCCAGCCGGACGACCAGTCGACGGGATTCAGGTGTACCACGCGACCGTAGGCCTCCTTGTCCTGGAAATGAATAAACCAGTCCTCACCGTATTTATTATGTACCCACGCGCCCTGGTGAGGGCCGTTGATATTGGTCTTGCCCTGAGCCAGCACTACCTTATGTTCGTAGGGACCGTAGGGCGACTTCGAGCGCATAGCCAGTTGGAAACCCTCGGGCACGCCACCGGCAGGACACATGATCCAATACCATCCGTCACGCTTGTAAAACTTCGGACCCTCGCAGGTGCGGTTCTCGGTGCCGTTGCCGTCGAACACGATGACGGACTGACCAATGGGACGTGTACCGTCGGCAGATAACTCTCTGACACTCAGTACAGAAGCAAATTTCGCTCTCGAATTAGCCCAGCCGTTTACCAGGTAGCAACGACCATCGTCATCCCAGAGTGGGGTAGTGTCGATGTAGCCCTGACCCTTGATGATACAGACGGGCGCTTCCCACTCGCCGGCAGGGTCGCCGTTGCGCGTCTTGACCATCATCACACCGAAGTCCGGGTCGCCCCAATAGATGTAATACTGTCCGTCGTGATAGCGGATGCTGGGAGCCCACACGCCAGCGCCATGCTGAGGGGTATTGAAGTGCTCAACGAGTTTGTCGTCACCCTCGTAGAGCTTGCTGAGGGCATAGCCCACAATCTCCCAGTTCACCAAGTCCTTCGAGTGGAGGATGGGCAGTCCGGGCGTACACTGAAACGACGACGCCGTCAGGTAGTAGTCCTCGCCTGAGGGGCCTACGCAGACGTCAGGGTCGGAGTAGTCGGCATTAATCACGGGGTTGGTGTAGGTGCCGTCGCCATTGTCGGGGTTCCACACTTGCGAACGAAACTGCCCCATCATCGTCATGGGCAACACAGTCAAAAGGGTACAGATTAGTTTTTTCATCATTTTTTCGTTTGTAGTTTTGCTTTTTCGGTGCAAAGATACACATTTTTTTTAAAATCAGGTATATTATACCCAACATATTTATGAAAAGAGCCCGCAGTTTTTATCTGCAGGCCCTTCCTTAGTCTATCAAAAATCAGTTTATTCTATGAGCGGTGGTATTGGTGGAGTAATATAACTAATTTCAACAAAACGCATCTATGCAAGAGTTTGAGCCCCAACAAAACTGATATCTGATTTACTGATTTTAACTTATACGCAGGCCCGCCAATTTATGGAGAGCTGTATAAAAATAGAAATGTCTGTTCAGGAGAGTGAAAATCATTGTTCAGGAATGCTACGTGCGGAACTGTTCCGCGAAATGAACCCATTGCTTGACAGCGATGTGATGCTTCGCAAGATGCTCGCATTTGTAAGGTCTTTGTTTGCAACACAGCAAATGGAGCAGGAGGCTGCGCAGAAGAAAAACTACGATGTGAAACCTGTGTCACCCGACATTGAAAAATGGAGCGGCTGCGCCACGTTCACTCAGGAAGAGATAGATAGTGACCCACGGTTAAAAGCAATCCTGAGCAGATGAAACGCGTATTCCTTGACACTAACATCCTGATTGACTACATTCAGGCCCGAGCCGGTGGCGACGATGCCAATTGGCACCCAAGTAATCATACTCACCTCTCACCACTGTGGAGGAAGTACGTTGCGCAGACACTAAAAATTCATTCATGCGAATGTTTGTAAACACTATTCATCTATTCATTATAATAGCTAATTAGCTTATTTATAGATAGTTACCTAATGAATAGTAGGGTTTAACTATTCATTGACTATTCATTCTTTACGTCTAAACACCATCTTTTGCGGTTTGAAAAGTCGCTTAATGCTTGAATTATAGTAAGTTACGCAATAACAAAAATTATCGTAACACTTTGTAACTGTCGTCGTAACAAAGTGTCACCGCCTTTGTAACAAAGTGTTTCCGGCGTTATTACAAATGAGAAACACCTTTGCTGAATGACGCAAAAGCAGTAGAATTTCGGCTAAAACCACGAAATAATGAATAGTCAAAGAACTATTCATAGCCACTATTCATTCTGTAATACTCTGATAATGAGTAATTTATCTTAAATAATGAATAGATGAATAGTGTTTTGCATTTTTCTTAAGAATTATTTTTAATTTGTCGGTTTCAAGCCCAGCGAGTAAACAAAAAAATCGGACCCATCCGTGATGGACCCGATTCTGTGTTTTATAATGCGTTATTCAAAAATCAAATGAAAAACCGCTGTTTCCGAAGATGATGTCCTCGTCGCTTGGTGCGAGTACGGGATCGCCGTCGGTGAAGTCCTCACCAAGGGTGGGGGCACTACCAGCAAGAATCTGCTGGTTCACATTAATCTTAACGATTTCCATTTCTGGCTTTAAATATGTTTTCTTCATAATGTTTGTCTTATATTATAAATTATTATTTTTTTCAGTCGCCTGTCGGCGAGAAATCTTTCAAAATCTTACAAAATCTTTTTTATATATTTGTCAGATTTGACCTTTGGTCTCCTCCTTCGCACCTCGGCCATTCAAGCGAGCTTGATGGCTCTCGGTTTGTCGTCGGTTGTCAGATTTCTGCGCGATAGCACACTTATTACTTAATCACAACTTTGCGGCCGTTCACAATGTAGAGACCCTTCGTGGGCTGAGCCACACGCTGACCGGCGAGGTTGTAATAATTGTCAATTGTCAATTGTGAATTGTCAATTGTCTTAATGCCAGTGGTCTCACTACCAATAGAAAGCATCGGGGCAGAAACCTCCTCATCAAACTCCAGATAAGCCTTGTCTTTGGGAACAAAAGCATCTGTAGCGTTAATCCTCTTGAACACAGCCACGCCAGCATCAGCACTCAGCACGTAGCGACTCTTGTCAGATTTCGAAATGACATTCTTGTCAGGACCAGCCACGAGCTTGTTGGCAGAAACGTCGGTTGAACTTTTGGCAGCAACGGGGATGTCGGTTGTAGTACCCTCCAGCAACAGCGGTGTGTAGGCAGGAACAGTACCCGTCATCTGAGTCGTAGTGATAGCGGTTTCATTATGACCGGTGACGATGTAAGCCTTCAAGTCCGTAACACCGGTGAAATCCAAAGGCACACTCGTGCAGAATGTTGCCCAACCATAAGTTGGATCAATTGTAGCGGTGACGTTATCCTCAAGAATATCAAGAGCTATCACGAAGCTGAGTTGCGTACCAGCATTAGTAAAGGTAATAGTACCACCTGTCTGATCAATAGCATAAACACGTACATCAGGATTCGTATTGAAATCCCAAACGTCAGAATATGATCCCATAGGAACATTCTTGTAATCCTCATCACCTGCCTGGTAGTCTACTCCGCCAACTTCCTTCCAACCACAAATAACACCATGATCATCTAAGTGAATGAAACTATAGATTGTAAGTTTCGTCACATGTACATCTGTTGGGATAGTCAGCGTGTTCTGAGCGCCATTCGAAACTTTGAACTCTTTCTTTATACCGTCAGGGGTTGTGATTGTTAATCCATTCGAACTCCAGGTCTTTGAAGTATTACCAATAGTAAGCACATAACCCTCTGCAGGGGTACCAGCTAATCCTGTTGCAGTGTAGCCGTCGATTGAAAAATCATTAAAGTCCAAATAGACGGTCTTGGTAAAGGTGTTAGCAACAACATCTACATCTAAACTAACTTTAGACGAGTTGGTGCAACCTGTACGCCCAGCATAGGCCTGAACAGTAGCACTGGCGGGTAGAGTAAAGGGACGCTCGTATGTATTATAAGTGGAACCGCCATCAATACTATATGTGATTGTGGAATATGGATTTTCGCAGGTGATGGCCACTGCCCCATTGAATTTCTTGATAACCGGGTCAGTGATAGTAATGCCTACCAGTATTACAGTTTCCGATGCAACGTCAGAGTTTGAATAGGCAGTTCCATCGCCGATTGCAATAGCCTTTATCACCGTACCATCTCCAGCCACAAATGAAGCAGAATATTCTGTGCTCCCAGCTGTTGGATCTGTCCCATTGGTTGTATAAGTCACTTTAGTAGCATTTGCAACTGCACCAATGGTCACCTCTCCAGTAGTATTATTGATAGATATAACGGGAGTGGAGAGTTTTGTTAATGATGCGCCTTTTTCTGTGACTTCAACATATACAATACCTGCCTCACCACTACCGCGAACTATCTGATAGGTTCCTGCTTCCTGATCTGTCAACGTGGCAACAGCGACATTTGTATTATTCTCATCAGAAAGAGTTGCACCAAAACTCAACGCAGACTTGTCACCAGATGTTGTGCCAAAATTTACAGTCTTATCAGCGCCAGACGCGGTTGAACGCACTATTGTTATATCAAATTTTCGTGTTGCAGTAAATTGAACCTTAGTAGTACTTTCCAACTTCAATCCGTAATCATAATCATTGCCATTATACTTACATGCGTATTTCGTATTGATGCTGTTTTTTGAACCTGCTGACATGAAATAATTAGCAGTAGACTGAGTCCAAGGATTAGTGTCAAATGATACGGTGTACGTATCATCTGCCCACGCCGAGCCTATCGACATCAGCGCAAGCGTTAGTAAAGTAAAAATTTTCTTCATTTGTTTATAAATTAATGTTAGTAATTAAAAAGTTTGTTCGTTGCAATTGTGCGCCAAAGGTAAGAAGAAAAATCGGGAGCACCAAAGGAATCTCCGAACATTTTCCACGTAAACGTTTGATAAAGTGTAATTTCACAATTTAATAATCGTTTACGTTTTTTTTGGTTGAAAAGCGCTATGGTTTCTCTTCTTTTGTCTTAACTTTGCACCCTGAAATTACGAAAAAACTAATCTACTAAATTTAAAAATGAAAAAGATTTTATTATTAGGAGTGTTTTCTTGTCTGACGTTGTTTGCCCGTGCCGGTGTTGAAATCATCGAGGCTCGTGGATGGTTGGAATCGGCCTACGTGAAGTTCTCGCCGGTGAACTATGCCAAGACCTATAACGTCTATGTAAAAGGTGGACAAGATATGCCAGGTGACAGGTACCTGACATAGTCGATGTCTGATGGAAGAAACAGGCTGATTGACTTTTAAGAATTCTCAAACAATAAAAGTGAGCTTACCGTTTGGTAGGCTCATTTTTAATTTGCACAAAAAAGGGGGTTTGTGCAGGAAAGATTTTTTAACAGAAGAAAATGAGTCTATTGTTTTGACGGACCGTTTCTTTTTGCTACCTTTGCAGGAGATATGGCAGAACAGAAGAAATGGCAGTGGCAGGAGCCGGGAACGGCGTGGAAGGGGGTGGGCCTGTACCACATCACACTGACCATTCCCGACCGTCAGCCTCTGTTGGGCACGTTGGACATCCCTGACGGGGATCCCACAAAGACCGCAGTGAGACGCACGCCGCTTGGTAATTCTTTGGTTGATTGCCTACTGGACATCCCCAACCACCATCCAGAGGTGCAAGTGCTGCACTTCTGCTTGATGCCCGACCACCTGCATGCCGTTTTGTATGTCCGTCGTACGATGCCCACAGGCATCAAAGGGATGGTGCGCGGATTTTGGCAGGGTGTGAAGAAGTTGGGGCGTGCTTCTTCCGTTATTCCGAATGACATTCGGGGAAACCGCCAAGAAGGCATGGAAAACCGCAACCGCCAAGAAGGAACTCTGGGACTTCAGGAGGCTACGCGCAACTTGGAAGCTTTCGCTGAGGGGCTAAAAGGGCAGATGAGCGACGAGGCCTATTACAACCTGCCTCCAGTCTTCACAGAGATGCCCTTCATTCGGCCGATGGGACGAAGGGCCCAACTGCCCAATACCATACGCTATATCGACATGAACCCTCAGCGGTTGGCCACGAAGCGCCTGATGCCAGGCTTCTTCAGGGTGCAGCAAGACATCGTTATAGGCGAACGTAGGTACGATGGTGTGGGAAATACAACGTTGCTGATGGCTGGGCAGTTCATGCCAGTGCATGTACGAAGCAAGATGGTGAAGGCTGCAGAGAATGGTGATTCAGAACCGTTACGCAGCTATAAGAACGGTTGCGTACTGGCAGCTCGCAAGGGAACCGTTATGGTGTCGCCCTTCATCTCTACAGACGAGAAGCAGGTGATGCAGGTATTATTGCAGGAACAACTGCCGTTTATCGTCCTTGCCGACAATGGCTTCCGCGATTATTACAAGCCCTCCGATGCGCTTTTTGATGCCTGTGCTGCAGGTAGGGTGCTGATTTTAAGCCCTTGGCCATACAGTGCCGAGAAACGGAAAATCAGCCGTGAGGAGTGTGTTGCACTGAACGGAATGGCAGAGGAAATCTGTAATCAACTTGAAGGTTTTTGATGTAAGTGTTTGTGGGATTGGCAAATACTGAAAAAGGGTGGCTTCGCTTAACAATTCTTTGCAAAAAAAACATGGAAAATCTCATTGCCGGATAAGGGAAATTTTATACCTTTGTAGCCAGAAAAACGATAAAGCAAAGAAACAGTATGACAGGAATCACTGCAAAGCGCAATTCCGTGTCAGTTCCCAAGACCGCTGCGAGCTGCGGGCTGACACTTTCGGCTGCTATCCGACGCGTAAAGACGTCGACAGGCAGCCCCTCGGCGGCGATTCCCGAGACGGTCATCATCGGAGATAGAGGCCCTTCATCTCAGGCGGCAAACAATCCGTGCACTACGGCCTCACAGGCTATTACCTTATTTAATAACCCCCAAATTCTCCGCAACAATGACACCCGAAGCATCAGCTCCCATATATCCAACGCCTAACGCCACCCCTCTGACGTTAGAGGCGACGTTTTGCGATAAAGCCAAGCGCGAAATCCTGCGTTTCGGTGTGGAACTTGTCGTTCCGAGCCTGTGTGATAGCCTGGCTGAAAGCCTGTGTGCTATACGTCGCCAACGGCTGCAAGTGGGAGAAAAGCATCGAGGACTTCGTGCGCTGGAGTCTGAACTACGACCTGTGGTGTAAGATGCAGTTCTTCGGCGACGCCATCCGCCAGGCCAACAACGGCGACGAGCGCATCGGCCGCCGCGGTCCGCGTAACCTGCTGGAGCTGTTGCCCGACACCTTCACCGTTGAGGATGCCGTAAGAGTGCGCCAGCAGCAGGGACTTAAAGCTTCTAATAGAGATGTGTCACATATGATTTCGATATGGAAGAATCGTGAATATGTATCTCAAATCTCAGATCTCAGTTTTCAGAAGCTCAGGTTCAAGTCCTGCCAGTAAACAAAAAATCGGGTTCATCGTTTGGTGGACCCGGTTTGTTTTATAATATATTGTCTCTGGGAATAGCCTTGCAAGGGGCAATGCGTGAGATGATACTGGCGCAAGGTGCGGCTGATGAAGGGGTAGGCAAGAAAATGTGCTCTACAGTTGTCAAATTGACACGTAAACGTTTGCAAAAAAATATTAAAGAAATGTATTCGTAATTGAATAATTTTGTGTATCTTTGCACCCAGAAATATTTCTTATTTATTAATTTTTTAAAACTACTAATGTATGTCTGTTAAAATGAAGACTATCTTTCGAACGACACTTCTAATGTGTCTGCTCTTGGTGTGTGGTCAGGCTATGGCTCAGACAACCGCTAAGGGTACGGTTACGGACGCGACGGGAGAACCCATCATCGGCGCAACCGTAGTTGAGAAGGGTAATGCCAAGAATGCAGCAGTTACCGACTTCGACGGAAACTTCACCTTGAAGCTCCAGAAATCGAAGACTGTCGTGATCTCCTACATCGGTATGGTCACGCAGGAAGTTACTGCTACGGATGGCGACCTGAAAATCACGTTGCAGGACGACAATGCTTCTCTGGAAGAGGTGGTTGTCGTAGGTTACACCAGTAAGGCTCGTAAGGACCTGACCGGTTCGGTCGGTTCTGTCAGTGGTGCCAAACTGGCAGTAGTGCCTGTGTCATCAGCTGCTGAGGCCCTGACCGGTAAGATTGCCGGTGTGCAGGTAACGACCACCGACGGTCAGCCTGGTGCCGACATCAACATCCGCGTGCGTGGTGCAACGTCAGTGACGGGTTCCAATGAGCCATTGTACATCGTCGATGGTTTCCAGGTGCCAAACATCAACGATATTCCTCCTTCGGATATCGCCTCGATTGACGTATTGAAGGATGCCTCTCTGACCGCTATCTATGGTGCGAAGGGTGGTAACGGTGTTGTCATCGTGACCACGAAGAGCGCCAAGGAGGGTAAGGTTCAGGTGACGTTCAACGGCCGTCTGAGTGTTTCGTCACTGGCACGTTCGTTGAAGCTGATGAATACCGGTCAGTTTGTTGACCTGATGTACGACCGCGCCTCGAGTAACGGTGGTGGTGCCCGCGACGGCTGGCAGAAGGCTTTCCGTGGTGACTTCGGTAACCCGAAGGACAACGCGCTGTACTACAACCGCGAGACCAGCGACTGGCAGGACGAGGTGTTGGGTAACCACCCGATGAGCTATCAGGCTAACGTCACCATAGGCGGTGGTAGTGAGTCGACCAAGTTCAACCTCTCGCTGACACAGTCGGAGGACAAGGGTATCATCCTTGGTTCTGGTGTGCGCCGTACGAACATCAACTTCAAGTTAAACACAAAGATTACCAAGAACTTGGAGCTGACCTACAACCCGAAGTTCACCTATCGTCGTGACGAGGGTGCCGGTGGTGCCAATATCGGTTCCGGTGGTCTGGTCGACCGCGTTCTGCGCTATCAGCCTACAGCCGGTCTGCGTTCGTGGGGTAACTATTCTATTATGGAGAATGCTGCCGATGCCGAGCGCTTCAACCTGACGAACCCCGTCACCGACATCAACACCAATACGCAGAAGAAGCATGGCTATACGATGAGCCAGCAGTTCGCCCTGAAGTGGACGCCCATCAAGGGCCTTGTGCTGCGTTCAGAAGGTAACTACAATATCTCGTTCCGCGACACTCAGCGCTACTGGGGTTGGCTGACCTCTACCGGTCAGAGTGCCGTTCACCAGCAGAAGCCCGTGGCTGCGCTGACAAACCGCACCACTCAGTCGTACACTTGGACGAATACCGCCAGCTACGACATGACCATCAAGGACTCACACAACCTGTCGTTCCTGTTGGGTCAGGAAATCTACAACACCCAGTATAAGGAGGACAAGCAGACCGCTCACCTCTTTGATATCGGTATTGACGCAGAGACCGCCATCAATAACATGGCACTCGGTGAGCCCTACGCTCAGGATACCTATACGCTGCGTTCGTCGTCAAACCGCACCGCATCGTTCTTCGGACAGGTGTCGTACAACTACGAGCACAGATATCTGCTGTCAGCTACGTTCCGTGCCGACGGTAGCTCGAAGTTTGCTCCCGGTCACCAGTGGGGTTACTTCCCCTCTGTCAGTGGTGCTTGGGTTATCAATCAGGAGAAGTTCCTGAAGGACGTGAAATGGATTGACCAGTTGAAACTCCGTGTAGCTTTCGGTCTGGCAGGTAACAATGCCATTGGCGACGACTTGTGGCGCTTCCTCTATACGACCAACAATGCCGGCGGTCCCGAGTTTGCCTCGACGACAACGGCCAATGGTGAGCTGTATTATAGCACCCCAGGCAAATATCCTAACAAGGAAATCAAGTGGGAGACAACTGTCACCCGTAACGTTGCTATGGATATCTCGCTGTTCGGAGGTCGCCTGAGCATCACGCCTGAGTTCTATTGGAACACCACCCGCGACCTGCTTTACGAGTCACCCATCCCCAGCGTGACCGGTTATACCAAACAGCAGCAGAACATCGGTAAGGTGCAGAACAACGGTTGGGAGTTGACCGTCAACGGTGACATCCTTCGCGGTAAGGACTATGTGCTGAGTGCCAACGTCACTCTCGGTCACAACAAGATGACGGTCAAGGAACTGAATGCTACCGACACACGTATCTATAATAAAGCCGGTGCATGGTCGTCAAGCGACCAGAACGACTACCTGTTGGAGGTTGGCGGTGAGGTCGGCCTGATGTACGGTTACGTTTATGACGGCCTGTACACTTGGGACGAGTTCCTCTATCCGACAACATCGACCTATGCTGCCAATCCTAAGGGCAAGGGTGTTGTCAACGGCATCCTCATTGGCGGTACCATCACTGACGGTTATGAAGGCAACTCGGGCAATGGTGTGCTGGCAGGTTCACACTCCGGCTATTCTACCATGCTTGG
>Ga0256407_10003340_pt1 | contig 28750 bp, 29 predicted proteins | sample RumenRJG_04DNA_FD_193489 | JGI IMG/M metagenome (GOLD analysis project Ga0256407, IMG submission 193489) | Bovine rumen microbial communities from Lethbridge, Alberta, Canada - RJG_04 | ecosystem: Host-associated > Mammals > Digestive system > Stomach > Rumen | place: Canada: Alberta...
TTTCAGCACCAGTGCATCGTCGCTCGGTGTGTTGATCTTGCAGTTGGTAATGGTCATGTATTTGCAGCAGTCGATATCAAAGCCGTCGCGGTTCGTGTCGATTGTCACGTTGTCTATCGTGGACAGGTCGCAGCCCGTCATGATGATGCCGAAGTGCCCCCCACGATAGATGGTGATGTCGCGTATCGTCACCTGGCGGCACAGTTTCAGGGCTATGGCCTTGTCGCCAGTACCTATCGAGCCACCCTGCACGATGCCTGCCTTCTCCGTGTCTTTCTTCGTCAGTCCCTTGCCGTCGATCATGCCGTGTCCCGTTATCGACACGTTCGTCTGACCCTCGGCCCATATCAGCGAGTTGTGGAAATAGGTATGTCCACCGTCCTGATATTCAGGAAAGCCACCGAACGACTCACTCGCGTCATAGGCCTTCATCGATGCCGGAGCAGCCAAGATGGTGCAGCCCGCCGATAGGTGCAGGTCGATGTTCGACTTCAACCTGATGCTGCCACTCAGGTAGGTGCCAGCCGGCAGCAGCACCTGTCCCCCGCCATCCTTCACCGCTGCCTCGATAGCCGCGTTGATGGCAGGTGAGTCCAGTGTCCGTCCATCACCCTTGGCTCCGAAGTCACGCACGTTATACACTCCCGCTGCCGTAGCCATGCCACAGCACAGCAGGCAGAGCACACTAAGCAGATGTCTCGTCATTCTTTCCTCAAACATGAAACGTGAAACTTGAAACATGAAACTCTCATTTTGTTGCAAAGTTACGATTATTTTTCCAAACCACAAAACATTCCGTCAGAAAAGAAGCCTCACGGTATTCCTGCTGGAATCAATGCAGTTGAAAATACCAAAGGCAATAATACCACTATATACGACTTGAATGGTGTTCGCCTGCCCGAGCCCAAGAAGGATGCCTCCCATCACTCGTTCCGATGCTTCCCACACTCCGTTCCGATGCTTCCTACACTCCGTTCCGATGCTTCCTTTCCCCTGTAAGGAAGCATTCCAACGACCGTTGCAAAGCATCGGAACGGGGCGTAGATGACGTTTGTTCCGTAGAGATAGTAGGAAAGTAGGAAAGTAGGAAAGTAGACATTAAGCCTTTTCAGGGTGCGGAAAGAGACATTCAAAGAGGAAAGGAGACATTATATGTAGCGGTTCCATTTTAAACATTATTTAATATTATTATTATTTATATATATATTATATATTATAATATTAATATATATATATCACCATTATTATATTATTACTATTAATGCCTTCTTTTTACCCCCAAAACACCTTAATGTCTACTTTCCTACTTTCCTACTTTCCTACTTTCTCTTGCTTTAACTATTTTGTAGGATGGATGGCAGAGGTAATCAATACTTTACTACACGACCCTGGCTGCTGATATAGAGGCGACCCTTCACGGGATGCGACACACGCTGGCCGGAGAGGGTGTAGAAGGTGGATGGTGCGCTCGACCTCTGGTCGCTTGCTACCGAAGGGACGCAAGAATGGTGGATGGTGATGGGTGACTGGTGGATGCCACTGGTCTCTTCCGAATGCTGGAGGGCGAGGGCATGCACCTCGGCGGCACCCCAAAGCCAGCAACCGATGCCGAAGTCCTCGAAATCGGGAATGGAGTTGAAGGTGATGACGCCACCGTCTTCGGGCTTGGAGCCGGAGCCTTGCAGATAGCCCACGAAGCCCGTATCATCGTGAACGGCACGACGCATGGCCTGCCAACCGCTGATGATGGCAGGCAGATAGGTGTCGCTGTCGAGCAGGCCCGTCCTCACGCCATAGGCCATACCTCCGACGAAGAGCGACGTGCCCGTCATCTCAGGTCCCTCGCTGCCAGGCTGTCCGTAGTTGGAGGGGGCGGCAAGACTGACATTCCACGAGCCATCGTCGCGCTGACAGGCCAGCAGGGCGCTGCTCATCTTGCGGAAGTCGCTGACGTAAGCGGCGCGGTGAGCCTCATCGTCGGGCGTGAACTGCATCACACGTGCCAATGCCATATACACCCACCCGTTGCCTCTCGACCAGTAGCAGTCCTTGTCGCCCTCCGTCAGGTCGCGGTAGGGAGGATCGAACTGGTAGTCGCGATACCACAGTCCGGTGGTGGTGTTGAACAGGGGCTTCCCCCCACCCTTTTTGCTGCCTCCGTGCTTGTTGCGCGTGTACTGGTACATCTCGTACATCCGCTCCCAGTAGGCCTCGTTGCCGGTGATGGTGCCCAGTTGGGCAAAGATAGGCATCGCCATCTGTATGGCGTCTATCCAGTACCAGTCGTCAATCTTGTCGGTAGCCATCATATCGTCTATGCGCATCTTGATATGCTCCATGCGCTGCGTCTGCGTGGGGTCCATCATGTACATCTGCAGGTAGGCCTGTCCGCAGCACTGGAAGTCGGCGTGACGCTTCTGCGAATCGGTACAACTATACCACTGGTGGTACTCGCCCCAGTCGAGGACGTAGCGTAGCCACTCCTCTCGTGGATTCTCACGATAGGCGTTGAGCAAGCCTTCGTAGAACACGCCTCGCGTCCATATCCTGCTGTTGCGGGTCTTGCCGCCCACATGGCTGTCGGCCCCCACATCGGGGTTGCTCCCGATGAAATAGGCCGCCACCCGCTCCGTTGTCGCCATGATGCTGTCGGCACTCAGTTCCTGCGCCTGACAGACGAAGGGAAACAAAAGAATTGCGCTAATTATACCTTTGAACATAGAAATCTCAAACCTCAAACCTCAAACCTCAAACCTCAAACCTCAAACCTCAAATATTTTCCTCATTTGCTCTCTCCACGACAGGTGCTCCACCGTCTGGCGAATCTGCTGGGGAGTCATCGTCAACTGCCGCTCGAAGGCTACGATGCGGGCCACGTCGACAGGCGACTCGTCGGCAGGCACCTTCAGCACATAGGGCTGATGGTCGAAGTCGCTGTCGTTCTCAGAATAGACGAAGGGCAGGCCACGACTGGCATACTCGCGGTTCTTCAGCGTCTTGATGTCGCTGATGCCGCTGCGATGGCGGGCCAGACTGCCTACGGCAAACGAGCAGCGGGCAAACACCTCGTTGAGTTCTTCGCCGAAGAGTTGTCCGTGGAAGATGACCTTGTCCTGGATGCCATATTTCTCAATCAGTTCGTGGAAGCCTGGGGCATGCTCGTCGTCGTGCATCTCCGAGTGCCACACGCCGCCAACGATGTGGAAGTAAACTTCGGGCAGTTGGCTATTGGCTGTTGGCTCTTGGCTGTTAGCATTTGGCTGTTGGCTATTGGCTATTGGCTGTTGGCTGTTATCTATCCTCCCTTCACCATTAACCATCCACCCTTCACCAGTATAATACTCCCCCAGTCCGGCGATGAGACGGTCAAAGCCGTGCCAGTAGTGTACCTCGGCCACACCGATGAGGTGCAGTTCTTTAGTGGTATCAACTTTCTGATGCAGCGGCATCGCGTCCAGATCGACGCCATTGCTGATACGGATGGTGCGCTGCCCGAATATCTGCTGCTGGTTGGTGAAGGTGACGATGGCCTCCAGTTGGCGGGCCAGACGGCAGCGGAACATCTGGTCGAGACGCAGTTGGAGCCGTTCCGTGCGCGAAAAGCCCTCAAACTCCTGATCGTAGGGATAGGTGGGAATCTCCATCACAGCCTTGATGCCAGCCTTCTTCAGCCGACCGAAGAAACGGACGAGGAAGGGGTTGGCATTCATGAAACAGCGGGCATAGACCATCCCTATCTGCTGACTGACACAATAGCGGTAGATGGCACCATAACTGATGCGCTGGCGAAGACCTGCCAGTTTGCCTGTTCCATAGTCCTCTATGACAGATGGAAGAATCTGAATGGAGGATGGAGAATGGACTTCTATCAGTCGTTGCCAATGACCATTCTGTCCCTGGTCATAGTAGCAGAGATGCACCTCATGACCATTCTGGCAGAGGCCCTTCACCTGATAACGAATCTTCTTCGAGATGCCGCTCACCTCAGAGAAGCCATGATATATCAGAAACAGAATCTTCATTTTATTCCGAACCACGAATTACACGAATTTATTTCTTAACGCCACCCAGAGCCTGTACCACGCCCAGCGGTTCTGCTTATAGTCGGTGGCATAGACATACTTCCCCTTGAAACGGGCGATGTTCAACTGGTGACCGCCATCGCGGAAGATAGCATTCTGAGGCAGCACATTGCGACGGAAGAGACGCTCCTCATATTCCGTCGCGCTGAGGCGGGTGATCTCCATCAGCGACACATTGTCGCCATAGTCGGCATGACAGTCCTGGGTGACACGCAACAGATGACCATCGTAATCGATCAGCGACCCGCCATTGCGCCCATACTCGTTGCTCACGCAGATAGGCGAACAGGGATGCTTCGTGAACTCACCATGAAGTAGGTCGTCAGTCACGTAGAGTTCCTGATAGTACATCCAGTCCTTCTGGTAGGACGTAAAGAGAAAATATGTTTTCTTTCCACACTCCTCTTTTATATAAATGTGGCTGTCATTCAAGTTATAATGAATGCCGTCCTTACGTTCCTGATGCAGGAGAGTGCGCACCTTCGAGAAGGAGGTTAGCTCATCATTGTCGGCACGGAACAGGTGGATGGCATCGCTCTCCTGCGACTCAGGCACCATATAGACCACGCCATCGTCCTCGAAGACATAGGGGAACGAGAGGTGGAAAGGCTGCTTCAGAACCACAACGGGCTCTGTCCAATTCTTCAAGTCTTTGGTCTTCACCATCGCGATGACTCCTGGATCGTCCCAATGCTGCAACTCATAGAAAAGATAGAGCGTATCATCCTTCACGAAAAGAAACGAGTCGGCCTGATAGAGCACGGGCTTTGGCTTCCATAGTCCCTTGATATCAAGCATATAGACCAAGTGCTGCTCGTCGAGTTGATCGAGCGTCAGCCTGTCATTTGCGAAGACAGCAACAGCAAAAGCACCTTCTTTTCTAAAGATTCTATCTGTCATAAAAAATTTATCTTACAATGCGTTATGTTACCAATAATATAATTCAAAATAGTCTTACCAGCATATGCTAAAACAAAAGACAATACAATAGCAACTAAAAGAAGCAGCAAAGTATTATATACGTTATATGCTTTCAAATATATCGACCATATTATAAATTCATGGATAAGATACAATTCAAGAGAAATACTACCTGTAAAAAAACAAATATTTTTTAACATTCCAGGAATAATAGATAGTACAACTATACAACCTATAATCATAGCTGGAGTCCCTAATGCAGTAAAAAGAGGAAGGAAACAACTAACCCATATAGGCAATTCTATCATTTTCGCCGTTACAACAAGAAGAACAGCTGCAATGAATGCCCCCCAGCATAAATAAAAGTTCTGTCTATTGATTATTTTGGGGAAAAGTGCCAATAACATCCCATAAGTAAAAACAGGGAGTCGTCCCAAAGTCCAAGTAACAACTCCAATTGGACTTTTCCAATCATAGCCTATTATAGGCGTTAAAAAGAAATGGGACAGCACATATGCTGTAAGAACAGTTAAAACCCCTAATTCAGGATACTTCATCAGGAATCTATATAATAGAGGACTAATTGCATAATAAATAATTATAGAATGAATAAACCACAAATCAAGACTAAAACATGACCAAAGATCTATGTGAAGATCTGATAGAGAAGAACTATCTACTTGAAATATTGACCATTTAAATACCCCAAAAAGAAAACAAGCAGGAAATAAACGGAGTAGTCTATGACGATAAAAGACACAAATATTATTTTTTGAAAGAGAATTAACCATCCCCATCCCTGACAAAAAAAGAAAAATCTCCACACCCCAATAACCAAAATTATGAAATATATTTAGAGGAGGAATACTTGAGAATTCTTGATGAAATAGCATTATGGACAGCATCGCTATTCCCATTATGCCATTTCTGAATTGGCTGAGTTGTGAAAAATATTTTCTCATAAGCTTCATGTTATATCGATTTAACTAAAGAATCAAATAACTCGCGCCATTGCCCCATAATGCGTTCTTTCGAATAGTATGCCATGTGCTGCTTGGCACTCTGCCCCAACTGTCGACGCAAAGACACATTCTCCATCAATAGACAAACCTTTTCAGCAAAAGCCTCGATATTACCATTTTCTACCAGATATCCATCTTCTCCATCTTTGATGATATAGCGTGGACCACTGGGACAGTTAAAGGAGATGCAAGGCAATCCACAGCCCATCGCTTCTTGCAGCACCACAGGGAAGCCCTCGAAACGGGATGTCAACACACACATGGAACTTGTCATATACTTATGTTCCATATCTTTAGTTGGTGGCATAAACAGCACCTGTTTCTCTAATCCGTATTCTTTTACCTTCGTCTTTAGTTCATCAAACATTGCTCCAGTACAAAACATTCTCAGCGTCCAGTCTGGATGACGCTTAGCCACAAGTCGCCAGACTTCTATCAGTCGGTCAGGTGCCTTTTCGTATTCCGCCCGTCCCACATAGATGACGCTCTTTGCCAATAAGGGGTTCTCCTCCTCTGGATAATACTGCACGGCATTGTTGATGACCCTCACGGGACGAACTGGGCGCCAAAGTTCCTCCTCCAGCGTGTTGAGCACCACCACCTCGTCGAACTTCTTCGCCGAGGCATTCAACTGATGCTCAATATAAGCCGCCAACAGTTTATACACCCCACCCTTCAGTCTGAGGTTAGGCAACGCACGGATATTCTTCTTGGTGGTATGAACCTCCGCTATGGTTGCTTTGGCATAGCGCTTATAGAGATTGACGAACTTGGCATCGCGGCTGAAAGTGGAGATGACGATGTCAGGCCGTATTTGAGCCAAGGTTTGCGTCAAAGCCCTTTTGTATTTTCTCATCAGCCTCAGATAGACCATCAGGCGCTTTAACGGACCGTACTGGTACTGCTGAAAGAAGTTGATGTCAAGATCGACAAGATGCACTTTCTCTGAAAGAGGAAAGAAGGGCTCCAGCCCGTTCTGGGAGTCGGTAATCAGATAGACCTCGTAGCCCCATCGCTCTGCCATATAGTTAGCCTTACTGATGATGATTTTGTCTGCACCACCAATATTGATAAAGGCCGGATAGATATAGGCAATCTTCATTTCGTTGAATTGACAAAGCAAAATTACGCATTTTTTTTCATAATTCAGAATAAAGAGCATTTTTTTTTGTACTTTTGCATCCAAATACTCCGATTATGGCCCAAGACATCACATTCAGCGTCACCATACCTGCCTACAAGGACAAGTACTTGAAGGAGACCATCGACAGCGTGCTGGCACAGACCTACACGCACTTCGAGGTGGTCATCGTCAACGATGCCTCACCCTACGACCTCGACAGCATCGTCAGCCAGTACACAGACCCACGCATCTGCTATTTCAAGAACGAGAAGAACTGCGGAGCAAGGAATGTGGTGGACAACTGGAACATCTGCCTCAGTCATGCCACAGGAGACTACCTCATCTGCATGGGCGATGACGACAACCTGACGCCACGCTGTCTGCAGGATTTTGCCGACCTGATAGCGAAATATCCTGAACTGGACCTCTTCCACGCCAGGAGCGAAATTATCGACGACGACTCCCGTCTGGTATGCGTGCTGGAAGAGCGCCCCGAGTGGGAGTCGGTCTATTCGCTCATCTACAATCCACGCAACACCCACCTGGGCGACTGGCTCTTCAAGACGGAGACGCTACGAGCCAACGGTGGCTTCTACAAGTTGCCCTTCGGCTGGCAGAGCGACGACATCAGCGCCTTCATTGCAGCAGCCAGCCACGGCGTAGCCAACACCGATGAAGTAGGGTTTCAATACAGAGGTAACGGACTGTCTATCAGTCATGACATGAATAGTATTGAAGAAAAGATTGAAGCCGTGCGCCACGCTATCAAATGGCAGTTGAAGTTCGTCAGAGACCATCATCCCGACAATGCTGACGACCAGCGGCTGGCCTCACTTATCCTACGCGATGCAGAGAAAAAGGGTCATCAGGACATCGACGATATGGTGGAGTTTGACATCCGCAAGAACTTCTGGAGCCGCAGTTGGTTCTGGTGCTGCAACAGGGGGAAACACGGCATATCGTTCAGCCGCTACATGAGGTGCTTGCTGAAGACCATCAAGTACCTGACTGTCTCAAAATGAAATGACAGATACCGTCGAAATGCCTTCGGAACAAGGATGTGCGCAACAGCAAGTTGAAGGGAGGATAGGCTGTTGAGAAGAACAGCACCAGCAGCACCTGACGGTGGTGGAATGCGTCGTGCCACAGACGGCTGCGCAAGGCATCCAAAGACCGACTGACCTCTGGGGTGACAGAAGCCTGCATGCGCGTATCGATGGCCTTCATCATGATGTTGAACACATAGAGACGGTGCGCTACGTACAAGTCATCGTCATAGGGCTGATCCAGCATCTCATTGCAGAACGACACGAAACTGCGTATCGTAGCAATAGACTTTTCTCGCGTGGAATGCATGACCGAGGCGGGGTTGTACTCGTAGACATAGGTAGATTCAGGTATCAGCACCACCTCCCTCACCTCATGGAAGAGATGGTAGCCCCAGATAACATCCTCGAAGATGGTACCTTCCTGGAAGAACAACTTATGGTCGAGAACGAACTGCCGGCGCAGCAGTCGGTTCCAGGGGAAGCAATTCAGTTCGACAGTCAGGAACTTGCGACGGATATCCTTCTGGCTGTCCAGCACCATGGTGTCCTTCAGATTCTTCCAGCACAACTCCTTCTGCTCGGCACTATAGAAATTACCGACAATCAGGTCGGCAGAGGGGTGCTCCCTTGAGGCCTTCATGAGGTTCGCCACACAGCCCTCCTGCAGATAGTCATCCGAGTCAATGAGCATCACAAACTCCCCTCGGGCAGCCTCGAAGCCCGTATTTCGGCCCGCTGCCACACCACGGTTGTGCTCGTGGCGGATAATCCTGAAGTCTATCGTCCCATGATAGGCGTCCACCATACTACGCACGATATCCATGCTACGATCGGGTCCGCAGTCGTCGATGACGATACACTCCATGCTGATGCCGCTCGTCTCCTGGGCGATGACAGACTCAATACAGTGGCCAATGTATTTCTCCACCTTATATACAGGGATGATAATCGATAACTCTATCATTTTCAATGTAGTTTTTCCAATACGCCTACGATGGCCCTGACACCTTGTTCCATCTTGTCATAATGACGCCTTACCCATCCGATACGCAGGGCATAGGAGAAAGGCGGAAAGAGCAGACACACGAAATAGAGAGCCAGGAACAGGCGTCCATGCTTCAGGCAATGCACCACGATGCGCCTGCGCAAACTGTCGAGCCGACGACTTGCCTGAGGCTCTGCTCCGACCATGCGACGCAACTCCATTGCCTTGATGACGAAGGTAAGGAGATAGAGCATGCTGTCGGCAAAGAGATCGGCATAGGTGCCGCCAATGACGGTGTCGCCAATGATAGCAATGCTATTAATGGACAATGTAGCCTTCTCCCTTGTCGTGTTCATGATCGACTGGGGGTTCTCGTTCTCATAGACATAGGTCACATCGGGCACCACCACTACCCTACGGGTCTTCTTCAGCAAGCCATAGGTCCAGTTGGTATCCTCGAAGATCATGCCTTCCACAAACAGCAGGTCGTTGTCCAGGAGGAAACTGCGACGCATCAGTTTGTTCCAGGGCGTGCTGTTGATGCGATAGTTGAGCACAAACTGGCGGATGGTATAGTCAAATGCCACTATCACAGTATTCAAGCCCAAGGGGAAGGGGGCGTTGTCTCTCACGCTAAAGTAGTTGCCGACGACCATATCTGCCTCTGGACAGGTATCCCAAGCCTCGAACATTTTCTTCAATGCACCTTCAGGAAGCCTGTCGTCAGAATCGACGAACAGCAGATACTCACCCGTAGCCGCACGGATGCCCACATTGCGGGCTGCCGACGGTCCTTGATTCGTTTCCTGTGAGATGATCTGGAAATCGATGCTGCCATGATAGCCATCGATGACAGAACGGGCAGCCCCAACGCTATTGTCAGGCGAACAGTCATCCACAAGAATACACTGGATGCCCAGGTCGGCTGACTCCTGGGCGATAATCGACTGCAGGCATCGGCCAATGAAAGCCTCAACCTTGTAGACTGGTATGACTATGGATAATGTTCTCATCTGCTAGATGGATGCAAAGATACGCCTTTTCGCTGACACCACCAAATAAATCACGCGTTTTTATGCTTCACCAGGTTCTCCTCCGAATCCTCATAGTGGTCGGTTTTGTGGAAGATGCGGGTGATGCCGCGCCCCTGAATCTTGACGCGGTTCCACAGGCTCTGCAGGAGCGAGCCCTCATTGAGGGTGCCGTAGCCAGTGACAGGACGGGAAGGGCGATGATAGAGGAAGACTATCCTACCGAACTTCTTCAATTCCAAAGCCAGCGAGCCATCCTCGCCCCTGCGGATATCGGTACGTATCTTCACCTGACGGGCATAGTCGGCACGGAAGGCAAAAGTCATGCCGCGGATGTTCAGTTCTGGACGCTTGAAATGTTGTATCCAAAGGAAGGTATCGCGGATAAGTTCGAAAACGAAGAGTCCGAAAGCGGAGTGCTTTTCGTCAGGATAGTAACTCCAGAAGGTGCCCACGCACGAGACACCTGGCTGTTCGAGTTTGCGCATCATCTGGTCCACATAGCACGAAGGATAGAATGTGTCGGCATCGATGAAGAAATGGTACTTGCCGCGTGCATGCTCCAAACCGCATTGACGGGCAAAGCCAGGGCTCTGCTTCGGCTCGTTGCAATAAGGCAGGCCAAGTGCCTGATAGACTTCTTCCGTCCGATCCTTTGAGTTATTGTTGACCCCCAGTATCTCGATGGGATATTTCGTTCGCAACTCGCTCAGCGACCACAGGCAAGCCGCCAGTCGCTGCTCCTCGTTATACGCAATCACCACCACCGACACCAGCGGATCGTCACTCTGCAGAGCCGCCAGACGCTGCCTTGTAGAATCGACAACCTGCTGAGGCACCTCTGCGAAAGGTTTGCCATAGACTGAGAGATATTTCGTATACCAAGCCATATCCGTCACCTATATAATGAGTCAAACACCCGTTTCCACGTCTCTGCCAGCGTCTCCATCTGGAACCGCTGTACATGAACCTGCGCACTGGCCGACATACGACGCCGCAGTTCATCGTCCTGCATCAGCCGGATCATAGCCTCTGCCAGTTTCTCCACGTTGCCGTTCTCCACCAACAAGCCATCCTCACCATCAGCCACTATGTCCCGCGGACCGCAGGGGCAGGCGAAGGAAACGACGGGCAGACCGCACGACATCGCCTCAACAAGCACCATGCCAAAGCCCTCGAAACGCGAACTGAAGACGAACAGCGAACTCGCGCAATAGGCCTCCTGAATGTCAGGCACAGGACCCTCCAGATGACAGCGTTCCCCGTCCAGCCCCAGTTCCCTTGCCAACTGCTCGTAGGGAATACGGTCACCCATGCCGCAGATGACCAGTTGCCAGTCAGGACAGGCCTTCTCCACCCTGCTCCATGCCTGTAGCAGCAGGTCGAAACCTTTCTGATAGGCATAGCGGCCAACGGCGATGACACGCTTCTCCGTAAGCGCACTCTGACGAGTGGCTTTGAACGACAACGGATCGGGCACGACACAGGCATTCCCCAGTTCGGGCCATGCCTTTCTGTCCTCTGACGTCAGCACTACAAAGCGATCCAGTCGCTTCAGTTTCGACACCAAACTGCGCATCCAGAATCTGGCAAAGAGGTTCTTGAGGGCATTGGATTCGTTAGCCTCGAAGTTGCGATAGTTAGCGCGGTTCACATGCAGTTCGCCTATTTTCTTGCTCCCGTCGTTGATATCGCAGATAAAATTGATTTCACGACGCAACAGGCTGATAGTGATGTCTGGACGAATGCGCATCAGTTCCTCGCGAACACGCCGCTTGTACAGGCGTTGTTTCTTCAGATAGACGAAAACCTTTTTGACGAACGAGCACGTCCAGAGTTCCTCAAAGTTGATGTCGAGATTAATGACCTTCACTTTCTCGGAAAGGGGATAGAACAGCGGTTTCCCCTTGCCGTCGGTCAGAATGATGGTGATGTCGTAGCCGAAGTGCTCGGCAAAATAGTTGGCCTTCAAAGTGAGCACCCGTTCTACACCGCCTGCCATGTAGAGGGCAGGTGTCAGATAGACTATCTTATACCGCTTTTCATCCATCATTGTCGGGTTTACTGTTGCAAAATTACAAAATAAAACGCAAACTCCTTTGAGATTCGACAGAAAAATATTAATTTTGCGGAAAATCTGATTGCATCGATGCCAAAAGTCAGTATCATAATGCCTGTCTACAACGTGGGGCCTTATCTCGACGAGGCCTTCCAGTCGCTGTTGTGCCAGTCGCTGGCCGACATAGAAATCATTGTCGTCAACGATGGAGCGACAGACGACAGCCAGGAGCATATCGACCGATTCATGGCACAGGACAGACGCATCCGCTGCTACCGTCAGGAGAACCAGGGACCGTCTGGAGCCAGGAATACTGGTATGCAGTATTGTCAGGGGGAGTTCATCTACTTCATGGACTCTGACGACATCATCGTGCCCGATGCCCTACAGACCTGCTACGACCTGGCTCAGAAGTGTCACGCCGATGTCTGCATCTTTGATGCAGACACATTCTACGAGGAAGGGGCCAAGCCAATGACATGGGACTACGACCGCTCGATGGTGCTGGAGGAGAACAAGTGCTACGAGGGCGAGTCCCTGTTCAACCTCCTTCTCGATCGCGAGAAGCACAATGCAGTGGTGTGGCTGCAGTTCATCCGTCGTGAACACCTGCAGCGGCTAAGCCTGAACTTCATGCCCAGCATCATCCACGAAGACGAACTCTTTACACCACAACTGCTCCTGCAGACCGACCGCGTCTTCTACATCAACCGCAAGTTCATACGCCATCGCGTCAGGCAGTCGTCTATCGTCGGCAAGGGCTACTCCAGCCGCAACATCCGCTGCTACCTGACCGTCTTCGACCAACTGTTCCGTTTCCAGGACTCGCCCACTATCCGCAAATTCGCACGCTACACCCTCAGCCGCGTGTTCTACACCGGCCACCTCATCCCGTTTAGCGAGAAGTTCGGCGTCTTCTGGCGTGCCGTCAGGTCAGGCTATCTGAAGTATATCGGACTGAAACCGGCAGTGGTCTTTTGGCTGAAACAAAAATGACATCATCTATGGATAAGGAAAGACTGAGACAACAAATGAAGGGGAGCCCCAAGACGAAGCGACTGCTCGACTGGCTCATCATGAACCAGCGCGATGCACGCCCCAGATGGTATGTCCGCCTTATGGCCCCACTCTACCAGCATCGTGGCAGCCACTCTAAGATCTACGGATCCGTCAGGATGGACACACCACCCTATCGCCGTTTCTCGCTGGGCCGTTACAGCGTAATAGAGTCGTTCTCCTGTATCAACAATGCCGTGGGCGACGTCATCATCGGCGACCATACCCGCATCGGCCTACACAACACCATCATTGGCCCAGTCACCATCGGTAATCACGTGAATCTGGCACAGGGCATCACCGTCACCGCCCTGAATCACAATTTTCAAGACACATCGAAAAGAATAGACGAGCAAGGCATTTCCACCAATCCCGTTGTTATCAGCGATGATGTGTGGATTGGGGCCCACGCCGTCATTCTGCCTGGTGTAACGATTGGCCGCCATGTGGTGGTTGCCGCTGGAGCCGTAGTGACTAAGGACATACCAGATCATGTTGTTGTAGGTGGCATTCCTGCAAAAATCATCAAACAATTATGATACGCGTGCTGGAAGTGATACGACAAGGACAGATAGGCGGCGGAGAATCACATCTGCTCGACTTGATACGTTTCCTGGACAAAAGTATGGTCACACCCGTTTGCCTCTCGTTTACTGGCGGCGAAATGATTCGCCAACTCCAAGCAATGGGCATCAAGTGTTACGTCATACATACCAACAAGCCTTTCGACATCAAAGTTCAGAAAGAAATCAAACAATTGATGCTGGCAGAGCATGTCCAACTGGTTCATGCCCATGGTAGCAGAGCGGCATCTAACGTCGTATGGCCGGCACGCAGTCTTCACCTGCCACTTATCTATACAGTTCATGGCTGGAGTTTCCATGATGACCAGCCAGTAATCATTAAGAAACTTAGAGCACTCAGCGAGAAATGTATATGCCATTACTGTCAGGAGATTATTTGCGTCTCACAAAGTAATGCAGATACGGGAAAGAAGGTGTTTGGTCTAAAACAATGTCACGTCATAGAAAATGGCATTAATTTAGAACGCTTCAACCCGGACAGGGCGCTTCAAGACCTACGACCGGGAATGAATTTCACTCAAGATGATTTTGTCGTAGCATTCATTGCGCGCTGTACTAAACAGAAAAATCCAATTGATTTTCTCTGTGCTCTGGAGATGGCACACCAGAAGAATCCAAGAATTAAAGGGCTATTTGTTGGCGAGGGGGATATGGATGCAGAGGTAAACTCTTTCATTGCATCACACAATATGAAAGATTATCTTTATCGTTCCCCTTTCAGAACTGACGTTCCAGAACTGCTCTACTCAGTGAATGCCTATTGTCTGCCCAGTCTTTGGGAAGGATTATCCATTGCACTTCTTGAAGCAATGGCAATGGGGAAGACTATCATTGCCACACCGACAGATGGAACCTGCGAGTTGATTCTGCATGAAGAGAACGGCATTGTTGTGCCCTTCAATAATGTTCGTGCATTAGGACAAGCCATGCTTCGCCTTGCCGACTCGCCCAAGGACTGCAGTCAATACGGAACAGCCGCTCGCTGTCTGGTTGAGAAACGGTTCAACGCTCAGCGCGTAGCCGAAAAAGTGGCAAATATATACGTTAGTCGAATAAACTAAGCGAGAGGTCTTGCTGTGGTTTCTCTTCTTCAGGCCATTCTGCGACGAGTAACTCTTGTTCCTCCTTAAACTCCAGCATCAACTGACGGGCATCTGCCGACCCCTGCGTGTTCAGACGATAATAGCCACGACGACCCGTGCTCTCAATGAGCGACTGTGCCGACTTCGAGTTTCTCAACAAATACTGCTGCACCTGCTGGCGCACCTCCTGCAGGTCTGGTTGAACGAACAGCGTACAGTTCAGGTTGTAGATGTGCTTTGCCAATAGTGCCACACTGATGCCGCGCTCCCCTACATCCGTCAGAATCCGTAATATCTGCTGTTCGTACATGCTTCGTTTACCATTGAGATAAAAAAAGGTCGGTAAACAATGCTTACCGACCCCTTTTTATGTTTCTTCTGCGTCGTCTTAGGCCAGAACAATCTTGTTGTCCTCTGTGCCCTGGAGTTTACCCTCCTTGAACAGCCAGCCGAGACCGAGCAGAGTCTCTTCCTCAGAAATCTTAGCAGCCTTGGCAATCTCCTTCACGTTGAGAGCCTTCTCTGCTGCTGCCAGTGCCTGATAAACATCTCCAGCCTTGAAACCGATATTCTCAGCATTTACTACCAGAACTGCCTTTGCAGCAGCGGTCTTCTTGGTTGCGGTAGTCTTCTTGGCTGCGGTCTCTTTTACCTCAGCAGCCTTCTTGGTCGTAGTTTTCTTTTCTGCCATGATACTTAAAATATTAATACTATTGAAGTTGAATTCTTTAATTCGCATGCAAAATTACGACATTCTTTGCTACAAATTCTTGACTTACAATAATAATTTGACATTTCTTTAACAATTCTTGACACAAATCAAGTTCACTACCATATCTTTGGTAGTTTTCCGAACAAAGCAGCCCCGCCATGCCGGAAAAGACGATGGCGGGGTTGTTATCGGATTAGTTATGCTTATCGTGGAGATTATGCATCCTGCTCTTCGAGGTCGAGCCGCAACTGGAGTTCCTCCAACTGCTTGGGATCGAGTTCGCCAGGAGCATCGAGCATGACATCGCGGCCCGAGTTGTTCTTGGGGAAGGCGATGCAGTCGCGGATACTATCGAGACCGGCCATCAACGAGACGAAGCGGTCAAGACCGAAGGCGAGACCAGCATGAGGAGGCGCACCATACTTGAAGGCATTGATGAGGAAGCCAAACTGAGCCATAGCACGCTCGGGGGTGAAGCCGAGGATCTGGAACATCTTCTCCTGCAACTTGCCGTCGTGGATACGCAGAGAGCCGCCACCAACCTCAACACCGTTACACACGAAGTCATAGGCCACGGCACGCACCTTCTCTGGAGCCGTGTCAAGCAAGGGGATGTCATCGGGATTGGGCATCGTAAAAGGATGGTGGGTTGCCATGAGACGCTGCTCCTCATCGCTCCACTCGAAGAGGGGGAAGTCGACAATCCAGAGGCAGACGAACTGATTCTTGTCGCGCAGACCAAGACGGTCGCCCATCTCCAAACGCAGGGTGCAGAGTTGCACGCGGGTCTTGTTAGCATTGTCACCAGAAAGGATGAGCACTAGGTCACCGTCCTTGGCACCACAGGCCTCTTTCACCCGCTGCCACACCTCCGGCTCGTAGAACTTGTCGATGGATGACTTCACTGTGCCATTGGCATTGAACTTCACATAGACCAGTCCCTTGGCACCCACCTGGGGACGCTTGACGAAATCGGTCAACTGGTCGAGTTGCTTACGGGTATAGTCGGCTGCACCTGGCACGCAGATACCGCCGATATAGTTGGCCTCGTTGAAGACTGGGAAAGTGCCAGTACCCTTGAGAACATCCATCAGTTCAACAAACTCCATACCAAAGCGCAGGTCGGGCTTGTCGGAACCAAAACGACGCATGGCCTCATGCCACGTCATACGCTGCAGGGCAGGCAACTCGATACCACGGATCTCACGGAAGAGATGACGAGCCAAGTCCTCGAATATCTGCAGCACATCCTCCTGCTCGACGAACGACATCTCGCAGTCTATCTGAGTGAACTCCGGCTGGCGGTCAGCACGCAGGTCTTCATCGCGGAAGCACTTGGCAATCTGGAAATAGCGGTCGAAACCAGAGACCATCAGCAACTGCTTCAGCGTCTGGGGCGACTGGGGCAGAGCGTAAAATTGACCGGGATTCATGCGCGAAGGAACCACGAAATCGCGTGCTCCCTCGGGGGTAGAACCTATAAGAATAGGTGTTTCCACCTCGATGAAGTTCTGAGCATCCAAGAAGTTGCGGATGAGAATGGTCATCTTATGGCGCAGTTCCAGGTTCTTGCGGACAGCCGAGCGGCGTAGGTCGAGATAGCGGTACTTCATGCGGATGTCATCGCCACCGTCTGTCTGATCCTCGATGGTAAAAGGCGGTGTGAGGCTCTCGCTCAGAATATTGAGTTGAGATACGAATATCTCGATGTCGCCCGTAGGCATCTTGGGGTTCTTCGACTGGCGCTCGCTGACCTTTCCTACAATCTGGATGCAGTATTCACGACCCAGTTTGTTGGCACGCTCGCAAAGAGCGGCATCTTCCGACTCATCGAACACCAACTGTGTCAATCCATAACGGTCGCGCAGGTCGACGAAGGTCATTCCACCCATTTTCCTCGTGCGCTGTACCCATCCGGCTAGCGTCACCTGCTGACCGGCATCGGCGAGCCGTAACTCACCGCAAGTTTTCGTTCTATACATCTTTCTATTGAGTGTTTTTTTATTCTTACGAGGTGCAAAGGTACACACTTTTCGCCAAAAAGCATCAACTTTTCAGCAAAAAAGTGAAGGTACCTCACGAACTCACACGCTATGGTATTGAATCAAGCCCTCCATCGGGCTCTTAAAGACATGACCCAGAATGAAGCCCTCTGCCTCGGCTGCGAGCGCAAGCAGGTCGTGATACTGATGGGCCATGCTTCCCACGAAATGCACTGACAAATCCGCGCGTCCATAGGGCGTAATGTTGACACGGAAGAACTGGCGGAAATTCTGGACGACCAAGTCTTTGAGCAATGGGTTGTCCAAATGCTGGCTGATATATAGAGAGGTGGAGGCCAAGAAGCGATTGGCTAGTGGCTCACGATAGACCTTGTTGATGATATCGGCCTGCGTCAGTTTGGCTTCTGCCAGATAGTGGTCGCGAACATCGGCAAGAGCAGGATTCTTGAAAATAGCATTCAGGAACATCCGTCCCAACACCGACCCACTTCCCTCGTCGCCAAGAATATAGCCCAGGGCTGGTGTGTTCTGCACAATGTCATTACCATCGTAGAGACAACTGTTTGCACCCGTCCCCAAGATGCAGGCAATGCCCGGCTCATGCTGACAGAGGGCACGTGCGGCAGCCTGTAGGTCGCTATGCACCTCGACCTTCTCTGGCTGGAACAACTGCGACAGCAACTGCTTCATCATCGGCACATGGACAGGGGTGCAGCCGCTACCATAAAAGAAAACCTCAACCTGCGAGAGCAGCGGTTTCTCGAGAACACCAGTGTTGACAATGGCAGCACGGGAAAAAGAGGACAGGTGGCCCATCATCTCTTGACTAAGGATTAGGCGAATAGTGTCTGGCGTCTGATGAATGGGGTTAATACCCTGAGTTTGGAAGGTGGAAACTACATCCCAGCGGGTGGGATAAGGAGAAACAAGCAGCGTCCAATCGGTCTTGGTGCCGCCACTATCAGCAATAAGTACCATACTCATATTACTCTCAAATTATCTGTTTATCGTTTGAATTGACCACAAAGGTACAGAAAAATTGTGAAGACAATGCGTAAAAGGCGTTAAAGGGAGTTAAAGGGAAACACATTTTCCCGTTAAGTCGGCAAAAACCATTACCTTTGTATCTAAATTAGAAACTAAGACAATGATGAAAAAGATTTTCTCCCTGATTATTGCATGCGCTGCAGCTCTGCCTATGACAGCACAAACTACGGCCGACGAGGTACTCGAAGTGACGCGCAAGGCCAACGACTACTTCATGAACAAATATGCCGACCCCACCATACCGACCAACTGGAAAAAGATACGCCCGTCGAGCCTTTGGACACGCGGCGTGTACTACGAAGGATTGATGGCACTCTATGAAATTGACCCCCAGCAGCGATACCTCGACTATACCGACCAGTGGGCCAATTTCCACCAGTGGACTCCACGAAACGGAATTGGCACCTGCGATGCTGATGATCAATGCTGTGCCCAAACCTACCTGATACGTTATCAGCAGACGGGCGATGAGCGAATGATGGTTAAGGTGCGCGAGAACCTTGAACACCAGATGGTAACACCCAATGAGAAAAAGAATGCAACGGAGAAGACCCAAAGCACTCAGCCCTCACTCTACGGCTGGTGGACATGGATTGATGCCATACAGATGGCTATGCCCATCTACATGCAGATGTACAAGATTACGGGCGAAGCCAAATACCGTGACCACGGCATGGCCATGTACCGCTGGAGCCGCAACGAGTGTGGTGGAGGATTGTTCAATACGAAGGATGGACTGTGGTGGCGCGATGCCGACTACGTGCCGCCCTACAAGGAGCCTGACGGCAAGGACTGCTACTGGTCGAGAGGCAACGGATGGGTGTATGCCGCCTTGGTGCGCTGTATGAACGAACTGCCAAAGAAGGAAAAGGCCTATAAGGAACTGAAAAAGGACTTCATGATGATGAGTAAGGGTCTGATAAGATGTCAGCGCGAGGACGGATTCTGGAATCCAAGTCTTGTATCCACTAACTACGCTATGCCTGAGACCAGCGGAACGGCTCTCTTCCTCTACGGCATCTGCTGGGGTATAAGACAGGGCTACCTGAAGCCCTCCATCTATCGTCCCATTGCCGACAAGGCTTGGGAGGCAATGGTGCGTGATGCCGTACATCCCGACGGTTTCCTTGGCTGGATGCAAGGAACCGGTAAGGATCCATCGGCAGGACAGCCACTGAGTTACACCCGCATACCCGACTTTGAGGACTATGGCACTGGCTGCTTCCTTCTCGGAGCAACGGAGTATTTTAAACTTTTGAAGGAATCAAACGTCAAATAGAAAAACCAATAAATGATATTGAAAAAATGAAGAAACTGATTGTTTTAACTATGATGCTGCTCTGCGGAATGACATCTGCCATTGCACAGAAGCCAGCAGAGATGAAGTTCGAAAAGGCATCGCACGATTTCGGTACGTTTACGGAGAATGAAGCGATACAGAGTTACACCTTCACGTTCCAGAATGTGGGAGAGAGTCCGCTGATTATCAATCAGGCCATGGCCTCCTGTGGCTGCACGGATCCTGAATACCCCAAGACCCCTATCCAGCCAGGCGAAAAGGGACAGGTGAAGGTAATCTACAATGGTGTGGGTAAGTCCTTCGGTCACTTCAGGAAATTCGTCACCTTCATGACAAACGGTAACCCTGAAAAAGTCAAGATCTACATTGAAGGCGACATGGAGGCAGCAAAACAATAAGGCAAACACCTTAGAACTGCCACCAGTGCTTCTTTTTGGGATGAGACTCCTCATAAGGTGAGAGGTGTGCATTGCGCACCTCTTCATTTATGATGTCTTCCCAAGTCTTATGGTACCTCACCATCCGATAGATGGTGCCCCAGTCGGGCAGACCGCCAATGTTGCGGTCGTCAATCCATAAATCAACTTTCAGTTTGCGGCTGAAGTGCTGATTGTTGTCAAGAGTCTCTTCAGGATAATCGCGGTTGACAGCATAGAATTCTACGCCACGCTCCTTGCACCAGTTCACCGCATCCTCCAGTAGTTTGCCCTCACGGACCGACCATAGAATCAATCTATGATGGTCCTTGATGAGCATTTTCAGTGTGTCAATAGCGAAAGGTATCTCCTCCCCTATCTCTGGATATCGGTGTTCGACGATGGTGCCGTCGAAATCAACTGCTATAGTCATTGTTCTCTCCTATATCAAAAGTCTCTCAACTCTCTACTATTTCTTGATTGAATTATCCTCCTTATTGCCATAGTGGCTCTCAGCATAACTACCATAGGAACCATAGTTACCATAGTAGCCATATTTGCCATAGGAACCATAACGTCCGTAGCGTCCATAGCCGTAGCGTCCGTACTTGCCATACTTGCCGTAGCCATAGTAATAGCCGTACTTCTTCTTCGACATATCAATACCGTTGATGACGATACTCATATTGGGCAGTTTATTCTCAGCATGCAGCATGTTGACATATCCGAAGGTGGACTTCGGCGTATAGTCGGCACGACAGACGAAAGCCGTCACATCAGCATGTCTACCAATCTGAAGCGTATCAGTGACCAAGCCAACAGGAGCCGTATCAAGAATCACATAATCGTACTGCTCTCGAAGCATGCGGATAATAACACCAAGGTTCTCACGAGCCAGCAACTCGGTGGGGTTTGGAGGCGTAGGACCTGCCAAAAGGAGATCCAGGTTCTGGTTAACGCCCGAGGGACGGATCTGTGAGTTCAAGTCACTCTCGCTAACAGTCTCTTTTGCCAACAGCATGGTAATACCGGCTTGACGGTCGGTAATGCTGAAAAGGCGCCCCAAGGCAGGCTTACGGATGTCGAGACCCAGCAGGATTACCTTCTTGCCAAGCAGGGCAAAGCTGACAGCCAAGTTGGCTGCATTGAAGGTCTTACCCTCACCTGAAGTCGACGACGTGAAGAGAATGACCTTGTCGTTCTCCTTCATCATAAACTGGAGGTTGGTACGCATTGAGCGGAATATCTCATCAATCTGATTATTCTTATTCTCATGGACCACGATGCCTGCTGACGACTTCACAGAATCGCTAGCCACAGCCACATCAGCCACAATGGGGAGATTGGTCAGGCGAGCCACGTCATCATGACCTTCTATCTTATATCTGAGCAATTGCAGCAGATAGGATATCAGCAGAGGCAGGGCGAAGCCAAGCACGATGGCAGCCAGCATGATAATGGCACCCTTAGGGCTCACCTTGCCGCCATAGGCTGGCTCATCAATCAAACGGCCCTTGTCGGCAGTGGCAGCCAGCGAGATAGAGTTCTCCTCACGCTTCTGCAACAGCATCAGATAAAGGCCAGACTTCACTTCCTGCTGTCGGCCTATCTGGGTCAGCACGCGCTCCTGTTCTGGTGTATTCTCCACCTTGGTCTGGAATTCACGGTATTGTTTCTCAATGCCCTGACGGTGGATATCGGCTGTGCGACGTGCCTGACGCAGGGCATCAACGATGCTCGCCTCCAACTGGTCAAGCAGTTCGGTCTGGGTCAACACAATGGGTGAGTTCTCTGAAGCCGACGCCATCAAACGGTTGCGGTCGAGCACAGTCTTGTTATACTGGGTGATAAGAGCGGACGATGCCCCATCGCTCAAGCCGACATTTGAGGGGATAATCTGGTATTTGTTCTCTGGTTTACCAATCCACTGGCGGAGGTCGTCGAGAATCTGAATCTGTGTGGTAGCCTCCACCAACTGACCATAATACATGTTGGCCTGAGTCATAGTCTGGGTAGCATCGAGACGCAACTGGGTCAAGTTGTTGCGACGCTTGTATTCCTCCAGTTCACTCTCCGTCATGCCCAGTTCTGAGTTAATCTTCTCCAAACGGTCGTTGATGAACGACTCGGTCTTGAAGGCAATCTCGTTCTTGTCAGCATTGGCCTGACGGTTGTAGCAGACGGCCAGATGCTTCAAGTAGTCATAGCCACGCTCAGCGTTCTGATCATTCAGCGTGAGTTGGGCTATTGATGTCAACTTGGAAGTAGGAGCCACCTGAAGGGCATTGGCGTAACTAGCAGCCACTGCCACTGGCGACGAGATAGTGATTTCCATCTTCACCGTCTGCTTCTGAGGTTCGCTAGTCTCTACCTCCTCTTCGTTGTTGAAGGCTCTATTCCTCCTCGCCCTAGCCAGTTCCTCCTGTTCTGCCAAAAGGTTCTTGGTGAATGTCAGGGTGCCATAAGGTGTCTCTACCGACGCAGGAAGGCTGCTGAAAGTGCCCTCGAAATCGCCCTTGATACCTTTGACAGTATAGACACCATCTTCACCTGTCAGTTTGAATGTAACCGCAGAATGCATTTTGTCCAGGTCAGCCAAATGCTCATCATCCATGTCGACGGAAATCGGCTGGTACTTATAGATAAGCACCTTCTTAAGGCGTCCCTCAGCCCTATATTCCGTGTACAGTTTCAAGTCTTTGACCACTTCAAGGGCAAGGATACGCGACTTCAGGATCTCAATCTCGTTGTCGATACCAGCAGAATTGGAGATAATACCCAAATCCTGCATGTTGGCAAGCATCTGACCATTGCTACGGCGATTGTTCACCTCATCCTTGATAAGCATCTTTGCGGACACCTGATAAACAGGCGATGCATAGCGCAAATAAATCAGCGAGCCGCAGACGAAAATAAACATCGACAGCAGGAACCACTGCCAATTAAGAACTACCAATGTAAAGATTGTCCTGATGTCAAAAGAGAATTCTTCTTCCTTTACGTCTACATTCTCTAAAGCAGGTTCATTCTTCTTGTTTTCTTCCATGTTACTATATATTATATATAATAATGTGTATATTTTCTTAAAATTATCACAAATTACCGCTGACTCTCTGCCAACTGCTCCAGATACTGGCCATATCCGTTCTTCAGCATCGGTTTGGCCAGTTCCTTCAACTGCTCACGGCTTATCCATCCGCGCTTATAGGCTATCTCTTCCAAGCATGCCACCTTCAGGCCCTGACGCTTCTCAATAACCTCGATGAACGTAGAGGCCTCAGCCAGCGAATCATGAGTACCGGTATCCAGCCAGGCAAAGCCGCGCTGAAGAGTCTGAACCTTCAGTTTCTTCTGGGTCAGGTACTCCTGATTGACCGTCGTGATTTCCAACTCGCCACGAGCACTAGGCTTGATGTGTTTGGCGATGTCTACCACACTGTTCGGATAGAAATAGAGGCCGACGACGGCATAGTTCGATTTCGGATGTTTAGGCTTCTCCTCTATGCTCAGACAGTTGCCGTCATTATCAAATTCAGCCACCCCATAGCGTTCTGGATCATTGACATAGTATCCAAACACCGTTGCCAATCCGTTCTTTTCTGCATTTTCCACGCACTGCTTCAACAGGCCACTAAAGCCAGAGCCATAAAAGATATTGTCACCCAAAACAAGACAGGCACAATCGTCTCCAACAAACTCCTCACCGATGATGAAAGCCTGTGCCAGTCCGTCCGGCGAAGGCTGTTCGGCATATTCAAACCGAACACCCAATTCGCTGCCGTCACCTAACAACCTGCGGAATCCAGGCAGGTCGTATGGCGTAGAGATAATCAGTATGTCTCTGATACCAGCCAGCATGAGAGCCGAGATTGGGTAATAGATCATCGGCTTGTCGAAAATAGGTATCAACTGCTTGCTGATGCCTTTGGTGATAGGATAGAGACGTGTACCGCTTCCTCCGGCCAATACAATTCCTTTCATAAATGCTAAAGCGTTGTTTCAGCCTGCAAAGGTACACATTTTTTTTCTTATATTGACTTTTTTCCTATGGTAATTAATAGAATGTCAATAAAAAAGTGTAACTTTGCAGCCCAAACAGGTAAAAACTATGGGATTCATTCAAAAAATCTTCGGCCGTCAATCGACCGAAACAGAAACGAAAGTTGGGGGTATGGAAGACTTCATGACTCTCATCCGAGTATATTTTCAGGCTGTCATGGCAGCCGACCTTGGCATCACTAACCTGAACGCACTGCCCGACCTGCGCGTCTTCAAGACCACGCTCCGAGTGCCTACGCAAGGCGGGAAACTGGGCATAGGCGAAAAAGCACGCTGCAAGAAGATGCTGAAGGAAGTATACGACATGGACGATATGTTCTTCAAGGAGATTGATCAAAGCATCCACCGCCGCTGCAAGAAAATCCAAGATGTGCAGACATACCTCCTTCAATTCCAGGCCTTTGTACAGGATGTCATGATGCTGACCGGCAACCTCATGAAGTTCAAACTACGCCTGCCGGGGTTCTTCAAGAAGGCCCTCTACTCCATGACGGAGAAGACCATCCACGACATCTTCACAAAGAACGACTACAAGGATGCCGGCGTGCTGAAAACTGTCGTCGCAATACGTGAATACAACAAGCGACTGAGCTTTAGCGAGAAGTGGGTTACAGACTTCACGTATCGTGTTGTGATGCTTGCAAAGAAGGAAAAAAGGCCTCAAACAGACGATAAATGATTAATAAATATTAAATATGTGGTGCAAGGGTAGCATTTTCAGCAAATTTTGTCTACCTTTGTAAAGTAAAAGTTTAGCCATGACTCAGAACGAGAAGGTTTTAGCCACATTTCAGACGCGTGTAAGGCAACTGATCCTCCGTTTTCAGGAAATGAAAAAGGAGAATGAGGACTTATATACGATTGTAAAAGAAGACGAGCAGAAAATTGAAAGGCTCGAGGCGGAACTGGCTCAGAGCGAGCGTGACTACCAGTCGTTGAAGATGGCAAAGATGATGGAGATAACCGACGGCGACCTCAAAGACTCCAAAGAGCGTCTGGCCCATCTGATACGCGAAGTGAATAAATGCATTGCCGTCCTGAGTGACGAGAAGTAACGGAAGAAAGCAATGGCAGAGGAAAATAAGGAGAAACTCAATATAAGGTTGCACGTCTACGACGAAGAGATTGCAATGGTGCTCCACAATCGTGCTGATGAGGAGTACTATCGTGCAGCCGCCAAACTCATCTCTGACCGCTATGGAGCCTATGCACAGGCTTACAAGGGTCGCAAGAGTGACCATACCATCGCGCTGATGACGCTTATTGAGATTGCGCTAAGGTATGAGAAAGAGATGATCAAGAACGACACTTCTCCTTATGATAATGTTCTCTCACAACTTACTTCCGAAATTGAAGAGGTATTGAAATAGTGGATGGTGGGAAAGCCGTTTCCACTTAAGGGAGAATGTTATAAACCCAATATATATAAAATTTAAGTATTATGCTAGATCCATTAATTGTGGTATTAATAGCCGTGGCAACCTTCGTTATCGGCGGGTTGTGCGGATATTTCATTTTCCTCAAGGTCATCAAGGGGAAATACAATGCGATAGTAGATGCTGCCGCAAAAGAAGCGGAGGTCATCAAAGAGAAGAAACTGCTTGAGGTCAAGGAGAAATTTCTGAACAAGAAAAGCGAACTGGAGAAGGAGGTGCAGCAGCGCAATCAGCACATCCAGCAGAGCGAGAACCGCCTGAAGCAGCGCGAGATATCTCTGAACCAGCGCCAGGACGAACTAGGCCGTCGCAAGAATGAATTGGACAACCAGCAGCAGCGCATCGACAACGAGAAGAAAGCTCTGGCCCTGAAACAGGACGAATTGGGCAAGATGCAACAGAAAGAGCGTGAAAAACTGGAGGAACTGTCAGGACTGAGTGCCGAGGAAGCACGCAACCGCCTGGTGGAGTCGCTCAAGGATGAAGCAAAGACCCAAGCCGCCAGTTACATCAACGAGATTATGGATGAGGCCAAACTCAATGCCAACGCCCAAGCCAAGAAGATTGTCATCCAGACCATCCAGCGCGTGGCAACCGAGACGGCCATCGAGAACAGTGTATCCGTATTCCACATCGACAATGACGACGTGAAAGGTCGCGTCATTGGACGTGAGGGACGTAACATCCGTGCACTGGAGGCTGCCTGTGGTGTTGAAATCGTGGTCGACGACACGCCAGAGGCTATCGTCATCAGTGGTTTCGACCCTGTGCGCCGCGAAATCTGCCGTCTGGCCCTGCACCAGTTGGTCAGTGACGGCCGCATCCACCCCGCCCGTATTGAGGAAGTGGTGGCAAAGGTTAAGAAACAATTGGAGAACGAGATCATTGAGACTGGCAAGCGTACCGCCATCGACCTGGGCATTCATGGGCTGCATCCTGAATTGGTGCGCATCATCGGTAAGATGAAATACCGCAGCAGTTACGGACAGAACCTCTTACAGCATGCACGCGAGACAGCCAACCTCTGTGCCGTAATGGCATCGGAGTTAGGCCTAAACCCGAAGAAAGCCAAGCGTGCCGGCCTGTTGCACGACATCGGCAAGGTGCCCGACGAGGAAAGTGAGATGCCACACGCTCTTTATGGCGCCAAGATTGCTGAGAAATACAAGGAGAAGCCCGACATCTGCAACGCTATCGGTGCCCATCACGACGAAATGGAGATGCAGACTCTGCTGGCTCCCATCGTACAGGTATGTGATGCTATCAGCGGTGCCCGTCCCGGTGCTCGCCGCGAGATTGTCGAGGCATACATCAAACGTCTGAACGACCTCGAAGCCATCGCCATGAGTTATCCCGGTGTCACCAAGACTTACGCCATCCAGGCTGGTCGCGAACTCCGCGTCATTGTAGGTGCCGACAAGATGGACGATGCTGAGACCGAGGCACTGAGCGGTGAGATTGCCACGAAGATTCAGAACGAGATGACCTATCCAGGTCAAGTGAAGATTACGGTAATCAGAGAGACACGAAGCGTAGCATACGCAAAATAAGACAAACAAGAAGAGGTGGTCAGTTGACCACCTCTTTCTTTTTTACCAGTTAACTTCTCCTTACTTAACTTTCTCGACGATAGCCTTGAAAGCCTCAGGATTGTTCAAGGCCAGATCTGCGAGCACCTTACGGTTAATCTCAATACCAGCCTTTGTCAGGGCACCCATCAACTTGCTGTAACTCATACCCTCAAGACGGGCGGCAGCATTGATACGCTGAATCCACAGAGCGCGGAAGTTGCGCTTCTTGTTACGACGATCGCGATAAGCATAGGTCAAACCCTTCTCCCAGGTGTTCTTTGCTACTGTCCAAACATTCTTGCGGGCTCCGAAGTAACCGCGAGTAAGTTTCAGGATTCTCTTACGTTTTGCTCTTGATGCAACGTGATTTACTGATCTTGGCATAGTTTTCTGTACTTTAAATGTTAGACAATAGGTTAATTAACGGAGACACAACAGGTCGCGAACCTGCTTCAGGTTGCTGTTGTCAACGATGGTAGAACCTACCAAGTTACGCTTCTGCTTCTTGGTCTTCTTAGTCAGGATGTGACTGTGGTAAGCGTGATGTCTCTTAACCTTACCTGTACCGGTGAATGAGAATCTCTTCTTGGCACCGGAGTTTGTCTTTACTTTTGGCATTGTTTTTAAAATTTAAAATTGTTATTAATAATCGGCGACTACGCATATACCGGGCGCGCCACCATTTTTTCTTTTAAGGTTTGAGGTTTGAGATTTACTCATCCTCTGTCTCGGTCAATTTCTTCAGCGCATCGGCACTAATCTTCGCATTTGCCAGCAGACCACCATTAGCAGGTGTTTCTACATCGACATCCTCTACGACAGATTTTGCCTGACGAGCACTTTCCTTTGCCTCCAAAGCCTCGGCCTCACGATCACGAGCCTGCTGACTCTTTTTGGCTACGCCAGCCTTCTTAGGAGCCAGATAGAGGAACATCTTCTTACCCTCAAGGCTTGGCATCGACTCCACTTTGCCCCACTCTTCCAAGTCATTGGCAAAACGCAAAAGTAGTACCTCGCCCTGTTCCTTGAAAAGGATGCTTCGACCACGGAAGAACACATAAGCACGCACTTTGTTGCCTTCTTCGAGGAACTCCTTGGCATGCTTCAGTTTGAACTGATAGTCGTGCTCATCGGTCTGAGGTCCGAAACGGATTTCCTTCACCTCCACCTTCACCTGCTTGGCTTTCATCTCCTTAGCACGCTTCTTCTGCT
>Ga0256407_10003341_pt1 | contig 28748 bp, 21 predicted proteins | sample RumenRJG_04DNA_FD_193489 | JGI IMG/M metagenome (GOLD analysis project Ga0256407, IMG submission 193489) | Bovine rumen microbial communities from Lethbridge, Alberta, Canada - RJG_04 | ecosystem: Host-associated > Mammals > Digestive system > Stomach > Rumen | place: Canada: Alberta...
TAAGAGTTAACCTCCTTAGAGTTTGTGAGACGAACACGGGCTACCTTACGCATAGCCGAATTAGGCTTCTTAGGGGTAGTTGTATACACACGCACGCACACACCGCGACGCTGAGGACATGAGTCCAGAGCTGGTGACTTGCTCTTGTCTACAAGTACCTGTCTGCCTTTTCTTACCAATTGTTGAATTGTAGGCATAATTTAATTTGTTTAATTTATATATGTTATTTTATTTGTACTCAATATGTTATACGCTCTCATCAGGCCACAATGCCCCTTTTGAAGCGTTTCGGGGTGCAAAGGTACGAATATTTTCTGAAATTACCTAATATAAATAAAGTTTTGTTATTAGTACCGTATTTCTTTAACTTTATTTAACTCTTACCAATCTTTTTTAATTCCCATTTTTCTGCTCATTTTCTCCTGTTTTTCCATTTTGAGCATTTCCCGGCAATTCCAGTTCCCTTTCAAGTCCGTTGCAAATCCCATTTTCCTCCCATTCCAAGGAACGGAGCAAAAACCTATGACGCAGAGCCTATATTTTGAACACGAAAAACACGGAAAGACACGAAAAATGCACCTTGGGGTGCTTGTGAGCATGGCGAAAAGCCTTGAAAAGGCGAAATAGCATAGGCGTGGGTGCAACCCACCTAACTTTGACATTCATCCCCAAGAGCGCCGTAGGTGCGACATAATTTCATATCATACCGAAAATATGGAATTATGTCGCCCATACTGGGCTTGTAAATGGGTATTCCTCAATATGGTAGCGCTCCCGCACTACCCTATTATATGCCGTCCCTTCAGGACTTGCACACGCATTATGGGGGCAGCATACAGAGTTTTGTTCCGTGAGTTTCGTGTTCAGGAAAAAATTAACGTCACGATTAACGTTTTAATTTAACGTGAGTTCGACGAATTTTAAACGCTGCGCTTGGCTACACGAATTATCGTGAATTAACCGTAAATTATCGTAAATTCTAACGAAAAAGAAAGTATTTCCGGAAAATTCACGTTTAATTCACGGAAATTTACGTAGCTCCACGCAGTGGAAAATAAGAAAAACTATATTTCGTCGAACTCACGTTAATTTATGTCATAATTAACGTTTCGCCGTAAGGCTTTTTTCCTTGCAACATTAATTGGACGTTAATTGAGACGTTAATTGAAACATTAATTTCCGTTTCTTCCGCGTTCAGAATGTTTTTTGGGGAGAGAATTTTGCGAGGAGGGTTACACCCTTGCCCATTATGCAGGCGTAACTTTCTGAAGATCAGACAATAAAGACGGGTGTAACCCTCTCAAAAAACATAGTGTTTTTCAAAGGGGGTTACGCCCTATGTAAATAATTGATAATCAATACGTAAAACCTCAAAAAATCGCGAAAGGTGCAACCCCTCTCGACAAACTCTTTTGTCTTTTTTATATTCCTGCTAAAAATTCTCATTTTATTATCTATCCTCCTCATCGTCCTCAATGCCGTCTGGATCTAAAACCCACCCATCAAGTCCTTCTTGAAGATTGACAACCCTTCTGGGATTACTTGCCTGCAATATCTGACTCTTATGCTTCAACTCATGCAACTGCACGGTTGGATTTATGTATTCCTTTTTCATTTTGCCTTATTTTTTCTGAACACGGAATACACGAATTACACGATTTTTTCCGTTTGTTCCGTGCATTCCGTGTTCGAATTAAATCGTTATTTCACCACTACCTTCTTGCCATTAACCACATACACGCCCTTCTGGCTTGGCACATTGCTGAACCTACGACCGTCAAGGGAGAAGATACCACCATTCTCTGAAGGAGAGGCTGAAGAATCCGACATCTGGATTATGCCTGTCGTCACGCCATCCTCAAAGTTAAGCACATAGCCAGAAATTGCACGACTACCGTTTACCTTAGACACAGGAATGACGAAATGAGCACGACAAGAGCTGAGCGCCCTTGGATTCTTTGAGTAGCCAAGCCTGTTACCACTTGCAAGCATCACTATCTCGTCAATGTTAGATACGTCGATGTTGAAAGGTGAGTATGTGCCAACAAACTGGCAATCTCCAAACTCTACTGCCGTTGGCTTTGTGCTACTGATAGTCACATCGTAGAAAACAGGGTTCACTATGTTCTCACCACTCTTCCACTTCACGATATAAGGCTTGCCTGCCTCTATGGCTGTAAGATTTTCGCTGAAATTCAGAGTCAGAATACCGTCATCGTCAAGGCTTGATACATTAGGAACAAGTTCCTTAACTATAGCCCCCTCCAAAGGAGTATCCGCAAAGTTATTTACAGAGAATGGCAAGCAGAGCGTGTTCCAGTTGTCGTCCTTGTAGAGAGTGCGGCCTTTGAGCATAATATCACCCGTCTGACCACTAATACAGTTGATAAGTGAGTCATTAGAGGCTTTGTCTGCAAATTCCGCAGGCGATTTCTGCCAAATGGCATAGAGCGTGAGGTTTCCCATTAGTTCTACGGTTTCGCCCGCCTTGAAGGCAGGGACAAGTTGGTCAATAGTTGCATTGGATGTAGTTGCCCACCCCAGGAAGAAATAGCCGTTGCGTGAGCGAGAAGGCAATTCATACTCTTTGATACCACTATGTACTTCTGCCATTTCGGCAGGATCACCTGCATTTTCAACGAGATACAGAGTGTAAGTATTTGGATCAGGGGTGTTAGCCTCACGGAAGTTAGCAACAATAGTAACGTGCCTATTAGGCATGGTAAGCGTTGTGCGTGCCTCGAATGGACTGGCAGGCATAGCTTCACCTGACCATCCACAAAACGCATAGCCCCTCTCTGCATTGGCTGTAAGCTCTACCTCTTCGCCCTGAGCAGCGGTGTTGGTTAAAACCTCAACAGTACCAGTCCCATCAGGGGCTATCTGCACGGTAAGATAATATTTGTAGTCAAACTGCTGGGTCTCTATCATCTGCATCTCAGCATACGTGCCTTGTAAATCATTACTGCATGTGTCGGTACTGATATCTGTGGTACGAGTCATCACTATGTTCGATTTCTTTGATTTCAGGAATACAGTCGTTCCTGCCTTCACTATCTTATCCAACACCTCTGTAAGGGCAAGTCTGCCGTTGGTCTTCGTTGTCGCCTTATAGACAGTCGTATTGTCATCAGCCTTGAAGTTAGCATAGCCGTTGCTGAATGTCATCCAGTTCTCTTTGCCTACCGTCAATGTAGGTGACAGGTTCAGAGTCAAGGTTGTGGAGGCAGGAAAAGCGTCCTCACCAATCGAAGGATTTCCAGAGAGTGCCACGCTTGTGAGGCCAGTACCATCAAAGGCACTTCTCCCGATGCTTATCACGCTGGCAGGAATAGAAATACTTGATAGAGAGGTACAACCGTTAAAAGCTTCATTCCCGATATTCGTGACCCCATCTGGGATCGTAACACTTGAAAGTTTATAACAGTTCACAAAAATTTCATCTCCGATTTCTGTAACTCCCATAGGTATATTTATACTTTTAAGTTCAGTACACGCATAGAAAGCTCCCTTTCCGATACTCGTAACACCAGGTATATTTAGCGTCTCGAACTTTACCCAAGTAAATGCGTTAGCAGGAATGGTTGTTATGGCTACTGGAAGCTCGTCCTCCTTTACAACCTCACCACTACTATTTACGAGGTGAATATGCTGTAGATGCCCACAGACTTGCGCTGATGGCATTGTGTTGTATTCCCAACCTTCATACATGAATATGGTCTCAAGGTTAGGGAATTTCTTGAAATCTACATTGGACGAAGTATTCACTACAGGAATACCATCTACGATGGCAGGAAACTCTGTTACTTTACTATTATCACCTCCATAATCCGTAATGACACAACGGGAATTATTGCTGGATTTCTGGATAACCCACTTGTCAGAAGTACTTGCACTCTGCGCCCACGCCATTGTGGAGGTGAACACACAGACGAATAGCAGCATTGCCACTCGCCTTGTAAAGTCGTTAATCTTTAGAAAACTTGTCTTCATATCATTGTCAGATTAATAAAATATATATCTTTATCGTCATTCCGAGTTTTGCAAATAAATTTTAGTTCTACACGGAATATTCTGCAAAGATACGAATTTTACCCGACAATCGCGCAAAAAAGACGAACAATTACTATTTTCTCTTGAAAAAAAGACAAAAAACAATACTGATTCACAGAAACATAACTATTTTTCAATAAAAAATACAACATAAAATTGGCAAAAATGCAAAGAGGAAGAGAACAAGCCTTACGGAGCTTACGCTCCTTTTTCCCTTAACGAAATCATTTATTATGAACACGGAAAACACGAAAAGACACCCAAACCGCACCTTGGGGGGCTTGGGAGCATGGCGAAAAGCCTTGAAAAGGCGAAATAGCATAGGCGTGGGTGCAACCCACGTAACTTTGGCATTCACATCCAAGAGCGCCGTAGGTGCGACATAATTTCATATCATACCGAAAATATGGAATTATGTCGCCCATACTGGGCTTGTAAATGGGTATCCCTCAATATGGTAGCGCTCCCGCACTACCCTATTATATGTCGTCCCTTCAGGACTAGTACACGCATTATGGGGGCACAATACAGAGTTTTGTTCTGTGAGTTTCGTGTTCAGGAAAAAATTAATGTCACAATTAACGTTTTAATTTATGTCATAATTAATGTTTCGCCGTAAAGCTTTTTCTTATAACATTAATTGGACGTTAATTGAGACATTAATTAAACATTAATTTTTTGGAATAAATTTTCTGGTCATCGTCGGAAATTTTTGTTCCTAAATCAAGCAACAAAGTTGCTTTTATAGGATATTTTGAATTCGTCGAATTCACGTTAATTTAACCAGAATTCAATGAATGGAAAAAGGTAGATTTCCCATTGAAACACAGGGGTTACTACATCGTTACTCCATCACAAGTCCATCGTTACTCCATCGAAACGATGTACTAACGATGGAGTAACGATGGAGTAACGATGGAGTAACCTCGGAGGAATAGCGTAGAAATAACGAATTTTCATCCCTGAACCAAGCAATGATGTTATTTGATTTTGGAACAAGATTTTCAATTAAAAAAGAATAAAGAAAACGGATTTATCCTATTTATCTGAAACTAATCGTGCTAATAATAATGCGATAGCTATCAGATAAATCGGATAAATCCGTTTCTTTTTCGTTCCTTTCGTGCTTTCCGTATTCAGCCCCCATATCTGGATTCACGGGGGAACAAGGAAACACTACTTGCGTACAGGACGAGCAGACTGTCCAAAGTAGCGTGATATGTCGCCATAGCCCCAGCCGCCCGAATCCACGCACAGGTAGTAAGCGCGGAGCGAACTGATACTGAGCGTACGAGTCAGATAGTAACCAACGCCTTCACTGGAGAAGCCATCGTAGCGATCACCGCCAGCAGGCAGAAAGACAGACTTACCGTTCTTCTTGCTTGTTATCTTCACGCCAGAAACACCATTCAGAGTTGTCCACTCAATATTGGTGTATTTACCATTGACCAGTTCATTGATTTGTTCAAATGATGGAAGACGCCAGTTATTGCCCCAGTTGACAGTAGCGGCATCATCCTCTGGAAGGAGTTCGGTCTTGTCATCAACAGTACCATAACTACTTTCAAAGTCGCTACTTATGCAATATCTGGTTATCTCATTGCCTTTCAACCACTTGTAGGTGCTCCAGCTATACATTTCCTTTGGCTGTGTTTCAGCCCAAGCGAAATAACTTCCAAATTCCTCTGGCTTGCTTGCTCCTACGTTACAGGTAGCCCAAAGCGTTCCACTTGGAAGACCGAGGTCAACATATTCGTGACCATCTGCCTTTGAGTTATTTACTTCTTCATCATCATCCTTGGAACATGAGCCAAGCGTGAATGCAGCAACGAAAATTGTTGCTAATGCGAAAAATTTACTGATTGTCATAATTTATATTTTCTATGTATAAAAAGTTAGGGTGCAAAGTTTTTGATGGACGTTGCAAAAAAATAAGAGAACAAGGATGCACTACTTACGAACAGGACGCACAGACAACCCTACGTAACGTTCTATGTCACCATAGCCAGAGCCGTGCGAATCCACGTCCAGGTAGTTAGCGCGGAGCGAAGTGAGGCCGAGCGAACGAGTCTGATAGAAACCGTGACCTTCATAGCAGAACGAGTCATTGTAGCGCGCGCAGCCATCAGGCATAAAGATAGACTTACCGTTCTTCTTACTTGTTACCTTCAAGCCAGAAACACCATTCAGAGTCGTCCACTCAGTGGTGGTGTAGTCACCATATAGCAATTCACAGATTTGGTCCAATGATGGAATACGCCAGTTATTGCCCCAGTTGACAGTGGCGGCATCATCCTCTGGAAGGAGTTCGGTCTTGTTATCAACCGTACCAAAACTACTATCAAATTCACACTCTATGCAATATCTGGTTATCTCGTTGTCTTTAAACCACTTGTAGGTGCTCCAGCTATACGTTTCCTTTGGCTGTGTTTCACCCCAAGCAAAGTAACTACCATATTCCTCTGGCTTGCTTGCTCCTACGTTACAGGTAGCCCAAAGCGTTCCACTTGGAAGACCGAGGTCAACGTATTCGTGACCATCCGCCTTTGAGTCATTTACTTCATCATCATCCTTGGAACATGAGCCCAACGTGAATGCAGCAACGAAAACTGTTGCCAATGCGAAAAATTTACTGATTGTCATTTTTGTATCTTCTATGTATAAAAAATTAGGTACAGAGCTTCCGATGGACGTTGCTCACCCATAGTTAATTAAATAAAGCTCTTAGCTTTCATGCGTCTGTCAGTATTTGATACTGATCCCACATAGGTAAACGTTACCTTTTTCGTCTAATTGATTCTAAATTTGTTCTTTCTGTTTCTTGTTATTCGGTTTTAGAGTGTTAAAATTATTGTTTTTATGATAACCGCGAGCAAAATTAGCAAAAAAATATGATACTCGCAAATTATTTCACGAAAAATATTTGCAAACGTTATCATTAGTCTTCCAGGCAATATAACGTGAGTTCAATGAATTCGCACCTTTGGCGCTCGAACTGTCAATAATTAACGCCTATCCGATGAAATTAAAACGCTGCGCTTGGCTACATGAAATATCCATGAATTCCCATGAATATTTCATGAATTTTTATATAAAAGAAAAGTATTAATGACAAATTCGTGATAATTAATGACAAATTCGTGTAGCTCCACGCAGTGGATAAAAGGTTATGGCAATTTGTCGGATTCGCATAAAACTACAAAGTATCAACAATTGACTGCAAGGTATTGAAATCTACATAATCAATTGTCTTTCCGTATGTTTCAAGAATGGTCTTACTCTCGGCATTGAGCTTATCCTCTGGCATCTTCGACAGTCGATGGTGCATGAAGGACATCATCAGCTTATGCTTAAATCCCATTGTGCTATAATCAATAGCCCCACGAAGATGGAAGATCTTGCTTTCATCATATAAGTGACCAGGAATCTGCGATTTGATATTGTCACGAACATACCTAATGTTTTCCTCATCCTGGGGATCAACCAAGCCAACCGTCACAATCACCAACTCCTGATTGGCAAGGGTTGCAGCCAGTTTTCTCAATCCCAAGACACTACCAGCATAAAGTCCGCCCATATAAATGACACATTCATAGTCATTAATGCCCTTTGCCTCCTTACGGCTCACACACTTGATTCCCGTAATATCAGACAAACGCTCGGCATATCTCTTCGAAGTGCCATACTGACTACCGTATATGATAATAGAATGCTTCATATTCAAATTGTTTGCGGGCAAAATTAACTAAAATATCCGATAATCGCAAATAATTTCACAAAAAATCCGACACAGAAAGGATTCTGCATCGGATTTTTATTGGCTCTAATAGAAAGAGGGGGATTAAGCCTCACCCTTACCGAATGGGTTGGCTGTACGAGGACCCTGTGGAGCCTGTGGCTGACCGAGGTCGATAGTGCCGAACTCAGACTCATAGCGCATGATGTTCTCCTGAAGAGCCATAGCGAGACGCTTTGCGTGCTCTGGAGCGAGAAGGATACGACTAACTACCTGAGCCTTTGGCTGACCTGGAAGCATGCTTGCGCAATCAACTACGAACTCTGCATGAGAGTGACTGATAACTGCGAAGTTAGAGTAAATACCTCTTGCCACCTCTGGTGACACCTCTATCTGTACCTGCTGACCAGGCTGCTGATTCTTATTGTCCATTGTTTAGATTTTATGTTTTTAAGTTAATACTTGAAATATTTACAATGTACGGATATGTAAGATGCAAAAAGTACGTGTCCCCCTAAAAGGATGGCGCACAATCTTAGATTTTGCGAGCACAAAGGTAATATATTTTTACGACATTACCAAATTTATTGACGATTACTTTTGACTTTTTTTATTCAATTTCGGGAAATATTCCTCGAAATAGCCCTGGATATTCTTATCTGAACCCGAAAGTTGTGCCTTTATCTGACTTTCAACCAAAGCGTTACAATACACCTCAAGGTTCGTATAGAAGCCTCGCTCATCAAGCGAATAAAGATTTCCGTCCTTTGCATCCTTCAGGTTCAACCCATGTTTCTTTTCCCATTTGTCAGGAATACCATCGCCATCGCTGTCTTTCAGAACTGGATTTGACTTCAGTTCAGGCCAGCCTCCTGCATCATCCTGACTATTCACGAAACCTGGTCTCTGTCCCTTGCTCGTATAGGTAGCCGTACCATTAGCCACATCCTTTACTATAATAGCATCATGCGAATCTCGACTATAAGATGCTCCGGCATAAGCTAACACCTTATTATAACTCTCTTCCGCCGTATGGGTAGAAATCCAACCGTATGGTATAGGCTCTTTCAGCCGTATAGTGTCCTTCGTCTCTTCGGTAAAGGTGAAATCAACTTTCTCGTCATTCACAATCTGATTGCAGATACCGTTATTCCAGTTGTCAGCGGTTACATCATCATGCCTTGTATTGATATTTCCGCAGACATAATACTTTCCCCACACATGCCACATAGCATCCCACGCATTTGCCTTGGGCGTACCATGACGAGTATAGGCCGTTGTCCTTACACCGATAGACGCAATTCTTTTATCCACATCGTGCTTAGAACTCGTTCCAGGCCCCGGCTTATAGTAGTTATTTACGATATTCACATTCATACCCTCACCACCATAGCAGCCGTTTCCATCCCAGTTGTACATCACGCAGTTACGCAGATCCATCCTCTCGTCTTTCTGAGTCCCGACACGAGGACCGAGACGCGGACAACGACTGACATGAAAGGCAAGGAGGTTATGATGATATGATGCGCCTGAGCCTCCCCAATTACCACCATAGCCATGATTTCCCTTTGAGTGACCAGCATTCACAAGACTTTGATCCACTATGTTCCATTGCACGGATATGTTCCTTGAGCCATAGACGGAAAGACATTCATCAATAGACCAACTGACAGAGCAATGGTCAATAACGATATTCTCCTTATCCATACCGCCCAGACCGTCACCTTCATGATACATAGCCTGACGATTGCCGAGTCTGAAACGCATGTATCTTATAATAACATTGCTTGCACCGATTACAAAAGGATAGTCGGCTATGCAGATGCCATCACCCGGAGCCGTCTGACCAAGAATAGAGACATCACCATTCTTGATTACAAGCTGTGACTTTAGGAAGATAGTTCCCGAAACATCAAAGACAATGGTTCTCTTTCCCGACTGCTGAACAGCCCAACGGAAAGTGCCGTCCTTGTCAGAGTCCTCAAGACTCGTGACATGACACACAGTCCCGCCACGACCTCCAGTAGTGAAACGACCAAAGCCCTCTGCCCCAGGAAAGGCAGGAGCCTCTTCAAACTGGGCAAAGACTGAAATAGCCATAATGAAAGCTAAAAATATGGTAAAGGCAATCCGTTTCATTTCTATAGTCAAAGGTCTAAGGACAAAGGTCTAAGGACAAAGGTCTAAGGACAAAAGTCTAATGGTTGTTGTTCAAGTCCCCCTTTCTCTTCCTAATCAACGTAAGCCCATCGCGAAGCGGAATCATGACCTTCCCTACCCTATCGTCATTAGCCACGACATCATTGAAAGCCCTTATCCCTTTCGTCTGGTTATCCCTCGCATATTCAGGATCAATAACATGACCGTCCCACAAGGTGTTATCGGCAAGAATCCATCCACCATCCGACATCAGAGGCAATAGCATCTCGTAAGTCTCAACGTATGTACGCTTATCACCGTCAATAAATGCCATATCAAAGGAAATACCCTTCTCAGAAGCAAGACGAGGTACTTCCTCTATTGCATTACCTATTATAAATGAGACCTTGTCGCAGAGAGGCGAACCTTCAATCCACTTTCGGGTAAAGTCCTCTTGCTCGTCATTTATCTCAAAGGTATAGAGATGCCCGTCTTCCGAAAGTCCTTCGGCTAAGCACAATGCAGAATAGCCGGAGAACGTACCCACTTCAAGCACATTCTTCGGCTTTGCCATTTCTACGAGCATCTTTAGCAAACGCCCCTGAAGATGCCCACTTGCCATACGACCATGAAGCAGACGGACATTGGTGTCACGATAGAGACGATAGAGATATTCAGGCTCTTTGTCCGAATGTTCCCTAACGTATTTGTCAAGTTCCGCCTCACCGTCAAGGGTGGTATGCGTAGGATCCTGTGTCTTAGACTTTGCCATTATTCACAGAGAGCGGAAATTGCCAGACGATAAGAATCAAGTCCGAAACCACAGATCACTCCCTTGCAGGCAGCAGAGATAAAGCTATGATGACGGAACTCCTCTCGCGTGTGTACATTACTAATATGTACCTCTATCACAGGGCAACGCAATGAGCGAATGCAATCGTGAAGAGCCACGCTTGTATGGGTATATGCTCCTGCATTAAGAGCCACGCCATCGTAAGTGAAGCCCACCTCCTGCAACTTATTTATCATCTCACCCTCGATATTGCTCTGGTAGTATTCCAGTTCAACATCAGGGAAACGCTCTCTAAGTTTTGGCAGATAAGCCTCAAAGGAAGAATCACCATAGATTCCAGGTTCACGAACACCGAGCAGATTCAGGTTCGGACCATTCATTATCAGTATTTTCATTTATATTTTTTTAGTTTGAGGAGTTCAAGGAGTACAAGGAGTAACGCTCCTAAAGTCGCTTAAGTAGTACAAGACGATAGTATTTAACGCTCAAAACATTCGTCTTGTACTCCTTGAACTCCTTGTACTCCTTATTACTCCTTAGCAAATTAATTTCTTAATATCTTAATCTCTTAATTTCTTAATATCTCAATCAGTTCCGCCATTCCCTCACTCGCACCTTTCTTTATATGAGTGAGATTAGCTCGTGTAGCAACAGCATTAGGGTCGATAAGATACATCGGTATTCCCGGACGACAATACTGCACCAACCCGGCAGCAGGATATACGTTAAGGCTCGTACCTATGATTATGAAGATATCAGCCTGTTGAGCCTCCTGTGCTGCGTCGTACATGTTTGGCACATTCTCCTCGAAGAACACGATGAAAGGCCTCAGCAGACTTCCATCCCCAGCCTTCTCGCCATGAGGCACCTCAAGACCAGACTCGCCAAAGCCTTCGTGAGGAAGGGTGACATGATAGCGAGGATTATCAACATCCCTGCTTGAGCACATCTTCATCATCTCACCATGAAGATGAATGATCTTTGAAGAACCCGCCATCTCATGAAGGTTATCCACGTTCTGGGTAACGATGGTAACATCAAAGTCCTTCTCCAGTTCCTTCAGAAGAAGATGCCCCTTGTTAGGCTTCACATCACGATACTTGGTGCGAAGCATGTTATAGAAATCATTCACATAGCAAGGATCCTGTTCCCAGCCAGTATGACTGGCAACTTTCATCACGGGATAGTTATCCCATAATCCACCAGCATCGCGGAAAGTAGTCAGGCCACTTTCAACCGACATTCCTGCACCTGTCAAAACAACTATTTTCTTCCTCATAATTTTAATAGCTTTTACGTTGTTTTATAGCCGATTATCGGGCATAAATTCTTAACAATGCACAAAAATAGTAATTTTTTTCGTAAATACACTAAAGTAATCGGAGAAAAATGTTAACTTTGCACCTTGATTAAATATTTTTCCACAAAAAACGATAAAAATTCACATGGATAATGTAAGCTACGCCCTCGGACTGGGCATTGGTTCCCAGCTTAAGAGCATGGGCGCAGAGAACCTCAACATCGATGATTTCGCACGGGCGATCAAGGATGTTCTCAACGATTCAGAACTCAAGATCTCAATGGCTGATTCACAGCAGATAGTACAGAAATTCTTCCAGGAGCAGGAGGCTAAGCAGCGTGCTGCTATGGCTGAGAACGGAAAGAAGCTCAAGGCTGAAGGCGAGGCATATCTTGCAGAGAATGCAAAGAAGGACGGTGTAATCACTACCGCTTCAGGTCTTCAATACACAGTTATCAAGGAAGGTGCAGGTAAGTCTCCAAAGGCTACCGATACTGTTGTGTGCCATTACGAGGGTTTCCTCACCAACGGTACAGTATTCGACAGCAGCATTCAGCGTGGCGAGCCAGCTTCATTCCCTCTCAATGGCGTTATCGCAGGTTGGACAGAAGGTCTTCAGCTCATGAAGGAAGGTGGCAAGAACCGTTTCTTCATCCCTTACAACCTCGCATACGGTGAGGCTGGTGCAGCAGGTGCCATTCCTCCATACGCAGCCCTCATCTTCGATGTAGAGCTTATTGAGGTGAAGTAAAGTCTAGAAAAGCCAGACTCTCTAGATAATCTAGAAGATCTAGAAAAGCTAGCAAATCTACACTCCCCAGAAAAAAATAGCTAAAACAAAAAATAATAACACAAAAAAAAGAAATGAAAAAATTCACTTTCGCAGCAATCGCACTTATCGCTGCTCTTGCTGCTTCATTCACATCTTGCGGCAACAGTCCAAAGGCTAACCTCAAGAATGACATTGACACCGTTAGCTACACTATCGGTATGGTTCAGACTCAGGGTCTGAAGGAGTATCTCGTTAACCAACTCGGTGTTGACACAACCTACATGGACGCTTTCATCAAGGGTCTCAACGAGGGTGCCAACGCAGGTGACGACAAGAAGACCGCTGCTTACTATGCAGGTATTCAGATCGGTCAGCAGATTTCTAACCAGATGGTTAAGGGTCTCAACCACGAACTCTTCGGCGAGGATTCTACAAAGACTATCTCTATGAAGAACTTCCTTGCAGGTTTCATCGCAGGTACAACTGGCAAGAACCAGCTCATGACTGTTGAGCAGGCAAGCGAGATTGCACAGAACAAGATGCAGACTATCAAGGCTCGTGAGGCTGAAAAGCAGTACGGCGACAACAAGGCTGCCGGTGAGAAGTTCCTTGCTGACAACGCTAAGAAGGAAGGCGTTAAGACACTCCCAAGCGGTGTTCAGTACAAGGTTATCAAGGAAGGTTCAGGCGAGATTCCTGCAGATTCGTCTGTAGTTGTAGTAAACTACGAGGGTAAGACCATCGACGGACAGGTATTCGATACTTCATACGGCAAGGAGCCTGTAACATTCCCAGCAAACAGAGTAATCAAGGGTTGGACTGAAGCACTCGTCCACATGCCTGTTGGTTCTACTTGGGAAGTTTACATTCCACAGGAACTTGCATACGGTGAGCGTTCAACTGGCAAGCTGAAGCCATTCTCTGCACTCATCTTCAAGATTGAACTTTTAAGTATCAAGAAATAAGAAATGAGAAAAACCTTATTTTTAGTAATAACAATGATGGTGAGCTTTTCAATGCTCACCATCGCTGCTAATGACAAGAAGAAAAAGAAGGAGGTTGCCACTGTAGCTCCTGCCCGCACAGTTCTTGCCAATAGCAACGATACCCTCAGCTATGCGGCTGGTATGGCTCAGACTAATGGTCTCATACCTTACCTCACAAGCCAGCTGAAGGTTGACACAACCTATATGGCTGATTTCATCAAGGGTTTCAACGAGGCAATGGAGAAGGGCGACAACCCTAGCTACAATGCCTATGCCGCTGGTATTCAGATTGCCGATATGGTGAAGAGCCGTATGTTCCCTGGCATTGAGAAGGAACTCGAAGGCACTTCCGACGCTCTCGTTCGCTCTAAGTTCGTTGAGGGCTTCGTTGCAGCCCTGAAGAACGACACTTCTATCTACAATCAGCAGACTTCAGCAAGCTATTTCGAGTCTCGCATGAAGGCTAACCACGAGGCCAAGCAGGAAAAGCTCTATGGCGCTAACCGCGAGGCTGGTAAGAAGTTCCTTGCAGAGAATGCAAAGAAAGAGGGCGTAGTAACAACTCCTTCTGGACTTCAGTATAAGATTCTGACTAAGGGTACAGGTCCTGTTCCTACCGCTTCTCAGGAGGTCAAGGTAAAGTACGAGGGTAAACTCCTCGACGGCACAATCTTCGACTCTTCTTACAAGCGTAGCGACCCTATCACCAAGTTCCGTTGCAATCAGGTTATCAAGGGTTGGACAGAGGCTCTCACCATGATGCCTGTAGGCTCTACATGGGAGCTTTACATCCCTTACGAGCTTGCATACGGTGAGCACGACCAGGGCAAGATCAAGCCATTCTCTATGCTTATCTTCAAGGTTGAGCTTGTTGGCATTGAGGGTGCAGAGCCAGAGAAGCCAGCAGAAGTAGCCAAGACTCCTGTAAAGGCTGCTCCAAAGGCAACACCTAAGAAGGGCGCAAAGAAAAAGTAAATTTCTTTTCAACAAATAAACGATAGAGTTTCATCATCCCACACGGGAGGTGAAACTCTATTTTTTTGTTTCTCATCCAACATCAATTCTCCATAGATTGTAAAATAAAAAAACATGAGTTCGACGAATAATATCGAATTCGACGAACTCACGTTAACTTATCATGCAAAAAAACTTTGCACCTATTTCCTTAGAATCCAAATAAGCAATGCCACTAAACCGACAACAAGAGCGATATATAGTACAGGAGCTGTATATTTGCCAACAACAAACGCTATTATCATCATAGCAGCCCCCCAAACACCAAACCAATAATTGCATTTCAAGTATGTTACAAATGCACTATCTTTAGGAATTCCCTTTACCTTATTTTCGGTTTCTTCAAAACACTCCGCCTTTTCTTGAAGATAGTATATGTCTGATGTATTATATTGTAAAGCAATATTTTTAATCCTTTTATTCAGTCTTTCCGTCTCATTCTGGCATAATGGCTGAACGAGCCTAAACCCGTCATAATACATTTCCCCTACATTATACTTGTAGAATTCAGGCGTTTCTGTTTTTTCCAAAAGAACATAGTAAACAATAGCGAAATTCACGAAATTATTGTTTTCGCCAATTCTTTCCTTTAGCTCCTCAGCATTTAATCCGAACAATTCATTCGGAACGGTATTCATGAGTTGGATAAGGGCTGATCTTGAAGGCATTTCAGCCTCCGTAAAGAACTCAAACACCTTTGCGCTACCATTAGTTGTTTCGTCAAGCACAAACTCCCATACGGATTTATCATCCAGAGCATCAACCATTTGGTTATGCTCAATATATGTTTCGCCATTCCACATCTTTTGGAATGTTTCGAGGGATATTATTTCTGAGTTCATATCTATATTATAAAGTTAGTTCAACTCATTGTCATCTAAACATATAACATCATAAAGTAATAAGAGAAACGGATTTCCCTGATAGCTTGTGCAAAAATATCTGCACAATTAATTTCAGATAAATCAGAAAAATCCGTTTCTTTTTTTGAGGTTATGCCTTCACCTCTTCACCAAACAAAGTTGCGGAGGTGCTTCCTGTAATCCTTACCCTAACTGTTTCGCCAATATGATGATTGCCTTTGTCAAACACCACCATCTTATTCTGCTCTGTGCGTCCGCAGAGCTGTTCGCGGCTTCGCTTGCTGTAGTTCTCCACGAGGACATCAAACTCCTTGCCCTCGTCAAGCTTGTAGTTCTCGGCAGAAAGTTCGTTCTGAAGGGCTATCATCTCGTTAAGCCTTGCAATCTTAACATCCTCTGGAACATCGTCAGGAAGATGCTTTGAAGCGTATGTGCCTGGACGCTCTGAATACTTGAACATAAAGGCGCTGGCATAGCCTACTTCCCTCATAAGAGAGAGTGACATTTGATGATCCTCTTCGGTCTCAGAGTGATAGCCAACGAAGATATCGGTAGTAATAGCACAATCAGGAACAATGCGCTTGATTGCCTCTACCCTACTTAGATACCACTCTCGAGTATATTTTCTGTTCATCAGCTTCAAAATCCTGTCACTACCGCTCTGCACAGGCAAATGAATATGCTTGCAGACATTAGGCATATCGGCTATGACATGAAGCGTATCGTCGCTCATATCCTTCGGATGGGATGTGGTGAACCTCACCCTCATCTCTGGAACAGCCTCAGCAACTCTTCTGAGCAGTTCTGGGAAAAGGATAAACTCATCTGTACCTTCCTTTGGGAACTTATAAGAGTTCACATTCTGACCAAGAAGCGTGAGTTCCTTGTAGCCTCTGTCCCTGAGATCCACACACTCTTTCAGGATGCTGTCAATATCTCTTGAACGCTCACGACCACGAGTATAAGGCACGATGCAATAATGACAGAAATTGTTACAGCCACGCATGATACTTACGAAGCCCGAAATCTTCTTGCCATGAGCTCGCTTTGGAAGCACGTCACGATAGGTTTCCGTAAGAGAGAGAGTCGTATCAATAGCATTCTGACCAAGCTCACATTGTGCAATAAGGTCAGGTAGCTGCAGATAAGAATCAGGACCTGCCACAAGATTGGCATAGTGATTCTCAATAAGGTCATCCTTGACGCGCTCTGCCATACAGCCAAGCACGCCAAGTATCACTTTCTTTCCTTTGTTCTTGTTAATGTTGTGCAGAGCCTCCAAGCGATGATAGATCTTGTTCTCTGCATTTTCACGTACTGAGCAGGTGTTAAGGAACACCGCATCAGCCTCATCAATATTCTCTACTGTCTCATAGCCAGCCATCTGCATCACTGAGGCAACGACCTCAGAGTCAGCCACATTCATCTGGCATCCGTATGTTTCTATAAAAAGTTTCTTCATATTAGTTCAAGCCCCCCAGCCCCCCAAGGGGGAGTCTTTTATATAGTATTTATCCATTATATCCACAACGATAAAAGGTATATAATAAGCTCCCCCTTGGGGGGCTGGGGGGCTTTATTACTTCTTTTCGTAGTCGTTAATCTTCTTCAGGAAAAACTCCTTGAAGTCACTCCACTTGTAATAGCATCCCTGAACAGGTTTCAGGTCAGGAAGCTCAGCCTCATCTTCATTTAGAAGCACCTTGAAGATCACATCCTTGTCCTGATCATTCTTGTGATAGAAAATGAACTGCACATTACATGCCATAGGGAAGATGCGATAGTTGAGCCAGCCATTCTTGTCAAGGTCGTCAAGACTCATCTGCTTGCCATAGCCGTTAAGGTTCAGGAGGCAGACAAGAGGCATAACCATAGTGTCATGACCATAGCGGAGGGTAGCTCCTGGATGTGGGAAAGCAAGACAAGAATCTGCCTCAGAGATAATCTTTCTAACGAGATTACGCTGTGAGAAGCCCTGTACGCCACCACTCAATGGAGAGTTACCATAATTCACATACCACCACGCATTACTACCTGCCCAGAAGTCATAAACCTCATCCTCGTTGAAGAGATCATACATATTGAACTTATGGCGAAGCTCTGTGCTCTGAATGTTTGAAGCAAGCTCAAAGATCTGCTTTACAAGCCAATGACCACTAATCTTGTTCTCTTTAAGGAATCCCCTATCCTTGAAGAGCAAATCCATAACGTGATCACCTGTATTGTGCTTCTTGCTAAACTCATTGAACTCCTGGGACTTAGTTCCTTCTCTCTTCAAGGCACCAAGAACAGAGTCCTTCTGATTCATATAATACAGATCATGATGACTTGCATCATGAGTGATATTCAGTTCTGGATTCATAATCGCGAACTGCAAAAGGGCATTCTCCATAGAGAGGATGCAACGTATCACCTGTGTTGACTTTGCGTCAATATTTGTCTTGCCCTTGAACACCTCAGGGAATCTCTCATACATACGCTTTGCAATACCACGATGCTGCTCTGCACCCAACTTGGTAAGCTCACCATCACGCCCTCTTGCCTCCTCGCGAATCTGACCAACCTTGTCAAAGACCTCAAGTCCCTTCTCGGTCAGCTTACCCGCATCAGCCAACTTCTTGAGAGCCTTATATGGTCTGTCATAGTCATTAGCGCCAATGAGATAGCGAGAGCCATGACGGCCGTAGTGGCTGATGTAATATGGAGTATAGCCCGCAGGAGCAGGCGTAAGATCCTTCTGAGGACCAGGATAAGCCTTGTAGTTAGAACCAGAGAGGGTGATATCCTTACGGAAGTCCTCACGAGCCTGCTGAGCCGAAACGACAACAGACATACACAGCGCAATGGCTGACACGAAAAGTTTAGAGTAGAGTTTCATCGCAATGTCATTAAATATTTGAAAAAGATTTTATTTTAAGTCTAAGGACTAAGGGAAAGGCCTAAGGACAAATCGCCAACACCCAGCCCCTAACATCCAACACCTATTTGCAGAGTGCAAAGTTACTTAAAGACTGGGTAATTTCCAACTTTTTTACACATTATTTTCCATGTTTTTGCGTAAAAATCTCTTTTTTCATGCACAATATGAAAAAAAATCACTATCTTTGCCCCAAAAATAATTAACAATTAACAATTAATAATTAACATACCTATCATTTAGGCGAATGTTACTATAAAACATCCTTCCCTTTGGGAAGGCTTGGTTAGGCTTTATGACTAAAACTTTCATATTCCTGCTATTAGCAACCTTTGGTCTATCACTCCATGCAAAAGACATTGTGTGGTTTGACGGTACTAATCCTGTTACTTATAGCGTTCAGAAAAATACAGATCCCGTCGTCGGCGTGGCATTGAATATGTTCTCCGACGATATGCTTGAGGTTACTGAGACCTATGCCATTCCTACTGCCCGAAACAAGGCAAAAATATTAATCTATCAACTTGACAAGGCATCAGCCACAGAAAAGAAAGAGATTGAGAAACAAGGCTTTGACATCAGCAGTATCTCAAAGGTAAATGATGCCTTCTCCATCCGTTGCGTAAAGAAAAACATCGTTGTGGTCGGGGCTAATGGTCGTGGTACGGCATACGGCATTCTCGAACTATCACGCCTTGCCGGTGTCTCTCCCTGGATATGGTGGGGGGATGTAGTTCCAGAGGTAAAAGAGCAACTGACCATTGACGAACATTTTTCCACCACACAGTCGGCAAGCGTGGAATACCGAGGAATATTCATTAATGATGAGGACTGGTCTATTCGTCATTGGAGCTATTCTAACTATGACCAGGCTCCTTACGGGCATATCGGCAAAAAGACATACCGCCGCATCTTTCAACTCTTGCTTCGACTTAGAGCCAACACCCTATGGCCGGCTATGCACGAAGGCACTACCCCATTCTTCAAGATTCCAGGAGCAAAGGCTCTGGCTGATTCCTGCGGAATAATGATAGGCACATCCCATTGTGAGCCTCTTCTCAGGAATAACGTTGGGGAATGGAACACAGACAGATTCGGCCCATTCAATTACCTCACCAACAAGGAGAAAATACAGAAGTATTGGACAGAACGCCTCAACGAGGTGAAGAATAGCCGAAACAATATCTTCACTATTGGAATGAGAGGCATCCACGACGGACGAATGAACGGAGTAAAAGGTAATGACGAATACCTAAAGGCTCTCCAGACCGTCATCGACGACCAGCAGGAACTCATTCGCAAATGTATAGGCGACCCAAGCAAACAGATGCAGGTTTTCATTCCTTACAAGGAGGTTCTGAAGGTATATGATAAGGGACTTAAAGTGCCTGACTACGCAACACTTATGTGGTGTGATGATAATTTCGGCTATATGACTCGCCTCAGTAATGCCGATGAACAGAAACGAAAGGGCGGAGGCGGTGTCTATTATCATCTCAGCTATTGGGGAAGCCCTCACGACTATCTCTGGCTAACTACCACACAGCCAGGTCTTATCTATAACGAGATGCGACAGGCATACGACCACAACCTGCGAAAGATATGGATTGCCAACGTGCACGACCCAAAAGTGGCGGGCTATGACCTTGAACTGTTCCTTGACCTTGCATGGAACATAAACTGCACCACAGGCGAGACAGTTGGCGAACACTACAAGCAATGGCTTATCCGTCAGTTTGGCGAGAAAGCCGGAAATGTCCTCTATCCTGCTATGGTTAAGTTCTATCGCCTTTGTGGAGAGCGAAAGCCAGAGTTTATGGCATGGTCAGAAACCGGACTCTCAAATAGAGAAAGATATGAACGTGGAGTATCACCTATCAGAAACACCGAGTTCAGCCATGAGTTCGGTGATGAGATGCAACGCTATCTCGACGACTTCGAGGCTGTATCAAATAAAATCATTGAGGCAAAGGATTCCGTATCTGCAGAACTCAACGATGCCTATTTCTCTATGATAGAATATCCTGTATGTGCCGCAAGGGCTCATGCAATAAAGATTCTCGAATCTCAGAAAGCACGACAACTGGCTGACGGCCGTCCAGGCAGAGACAAGGACGAACAGGAAGAGACCATGCGCATAGCCTGTGCCAAGGCTCAAAAGGCATACCATGACCTCGTTGCCCTCACCAACTGCTACAATAGTTCGATTGCCAACGGCAAATGGGAGAACATTATGAATATGCACCCTCGCGATCTTCCCGTCTTCGGTGCTCCCGTACTTCCAATGCTCCTTTCAGGCGAGAATATGGAAGAGGAACTGAGCAAAAGTGAATATGAGGCTAAGGGCGAGAACATTCCATATAGCTGGATAGCGAGAAAGGAAGGGTTTATTGCACGCAATTGCAGTAATTATGACCGACCCTCTCCCCGCTCCCCCTTAAAGGGGGAGAGCCAGAGCGCAAATAAGTCCTCCTTTAAGGGGGATTTAGAGGGTCGCCTTATCTCCATGCTCGGTCATAGCATGAAGGCCGTAGCTCTTTCAAAAGGCTCTACCCTATCCTATAACTTCACCTCTGAGCACGAGGACTCTGCCCTATTACGCATTGCCCTCATCCCTACCCATCCGCACGACAATGGTGACCTCCGCTTTGCCGTAAGTATTGACGGCAATAACGAGAAGGTACTATCCATCAAGGAGCCATACCACTCTGAGCAATGGAAGAAGAACGTGCTCCGTGGTCAGACGGTAAAGAATATCGGCATTAAGCTAACCAAGGGCGAGCATACCCTCACTATCCGTGCCATTGACGAAGGTATCATCCTTGATCAATGGATGATTGACTTCAAGAAGAACAGAAAGCACTATCTCTTCCCGATAGATTGACCTCTCTAACCTCTAATCTCTAACCCCTAATCACTAATCTCTAACCCCTCCTACGGTGCAAGGAAGGCTTTACTCCTTTTCACCCCATAGCTATCCAAGGCCTTCTTCATTCGCTTGTCGCTATGATATAGGTCGAACAACGGATTATTGATTGCAAGTTCCTGTGTGGATGTCATTACTCCCTTGCTTGCCATACGTTTTCTTATTATCGCAAAACCACCATTGTCAGAAACAGTCATCTGAAGAAAGCCCTCAGTACTTGCACCAAGCTCTATATGACTGGCATTACGAACCATGAGAGCATCAGAAAGCTTAGTAGTTATGTTCTTGTCGAGCGGCAGATGTGCAAAGCTACATTTGGCGGTCGGGTTATTTCCTTCCGTCTGCTTTACAGCCATAAACTCAAGACAATCGTCATATTCCCAGCCTTCGTTATTCTTCACAATAGCGAGGACTATTTCTGAAACCGTTGTATCAGGAGTAATAGAGAGATTTCCAAGACTGATATTTGTAACGAGCAAATTATCCTTTAGCTCATATTCTACCTGAGGAAGAGTACCGAACGAAACGATATATGGAGCCACAACCTGGGCTTTCATGGCCACCTCACTCTTGTTCAGGTAAACGGCAGGCTTTTGCATATTAATGCCTTGGAAACGCGAATAGTCGGTCTGTCGTCCCGTCTTATCCTGAAAGTTACCTCTCAGCGACTCTTTCAACGCAGCATATATATTCTGTATGTTGCGCATTTTTACTCTATACACGACCTGTCCCTCAGTCTTTGCATCACGATATGTCGTCTGCTTTCGGCAAACCACAACCTTTCCGTTGTAGTTTTTATAAACCACATCATCCACAGAGCCGGTAATAACACCATTTTTTTCAAGTATAGCCATAATACTATAGGATTTTAATTATTAAATTATCTGATTTCTTTGCAAAGATACAGAAAATCCCTTGATATTCCAAATAAAAAACCAAAAACTTACCATTAAATTACATTAATATTACCATAGTTTATGGTATTATAATGGTATTATTATGGTAATATAATGGTATTATCATCGGAGGAAAAGCGGAAATGTATTGATTTATCATCGGTATAGGAATAGAATTCCATTCCTTATCTCATCTGTCCAAACACAAAAATCCCTGTAACGCAAGCGCATTACAAGGATTTTTATTCAGATTGATATAATTTGTCTGAGAATGTCGAGAACACAGTTCTTAGGACTTCATCCACCTATTCCATTTTAATCTTTCCTATTATAGAAGTACACGCCTCCAACTCTTTACCCACAATTTTTCTTCTATACAAATTATCATTAGAATCATATACAGAAACTTCCATTTTGACCTTTCTAGTCGAATCAGCATCATTAGAAATTCGGTATACTATTTCTAAATCTTTTGCATAGTTATTAAATCCCAAAATTGTAAGAGAATCAATGTCATTAAGTTTCAATGGACTTGCGTACTTTCCACCTTTAAAAATGATAATACTATCACTTAAATTCTGAGATAATGCATAAACGGTTAAATGATCTACACAATCTCTACCTTCAAGTACACAAACGCGACATGATTTCACTAATTTAATCTCATGCTCTTCAGAAGAGCATGAGATTAATAATATACCAATTAGGAATAAACAACTTAACCTATATAACATAAGTCTTATTTGACAATATGCCATTGGGAACTTTAGAATGATATTTTATTCTTACAAATCAAACTTATAGCCGAGAGTTACCTGAAAATAACTATGTCTTGATTTTTCACTACCCTGGCTCAGAGTGTTGGTAAGTTCATAGGCATATTTGACATCCATCTTAACCTGTCCAAATGTGAACGCAAGACCAACAGGTACGCTAAGAGCAAAAGATGAAACATCAATACCTTCACTTTCCATATACTTCTTAATGCCATTAACTGTTACAGACTCACCACCATAAGATACCTTAACAGCATCGTCCACAAGGAAGCCTGGCTGTAATCCGGCAAAGATTGCAAACTTAGGAGAGAAATAGTGGCTTACAGTCACAGGAACATTGATATAATCCATCTTGAAAACCACATCATAACCACCGGCACTCTCTGCAACTCCCTGCTGAGAATACTGTGCACCGAATGAGAGAGATGAACTTGATGTAAGGGCATGTTCAACTTCTGCACCAAGATTAAAACCAACACGAAATTCAGAATCATCCCAGTTCGTCATATTCGCAAAATTTACACCCGCCTTTGGAGTGAGACTCCATGTACCTTTTTCTAACTGGGCAAATCCAGAAAGACTTGCAAGCAATAGGCTTGCCATCATTAATAATTTCTTCATTTTTTCGACATTTAATTTTACACGTTGCAAAAATACGAAAAAACATCCAAACTACCAAATAATTGGTTGATTTTCGTCAAAACACAAAACTCCCTGCAATGCGTGAACATTGCAGGGAGTCTATGTTTAGAGTTGTTATGTCAATTCTTAGAGGTCTCTGTCAGAGAACTCGAGGACATTGCGACGGTTAGCCTGAAGACGCTCATAGCCTTCCTTGCTACCAACAATGATCTTCTCGAACTCACGCAGACCTGTACCAGCAGGGATGAGGTGACCGCAGATTACGTTCTCCTTCATACCGAGGAGTGAATCGCTCTTTCCGCGGATAGCAGCCTCGTTGAGCACCTTTGTTGTCTCCTGGAATGATGCAGCAGACATGAAGCTCTTGGTATGGAGAGCGGCACGAGTGATACCCTGAAGGATCTGTGTAGATGTTGCAGGGATAGTGTCACGAACCGTAATTGTCTTCAAGTCACGACGCTTGAGACTTGCGTTCTCATCACGGAGCTTACGAGCTGAGATGATCTCACCTGCACGAACGTTCTCAGAATCACCAGCGTTGATAACGTACTTCTTACCCCAGATACGATCGTTCTCCTCTGCGAAGTCGAGCTTATCAACGATATCGCTCTCAAGGAAGCATGTATCACCAGGCTCGTTGATCTGTACCTTACGCATCATCTGACGAACGATGATCTCGAAGTGCTTATCGTTGATCTTTACACCCTGCAGACGATATACATCCTGTACCTCGTTCACGATATACTCCTGAACAGCGGTAGGACCCTTGATAGCAAGGATATCGTTAGGTGTGATAACACCGTCAGAGAGTGGAGTTCCGGCACGCACAGCGTCACGATCCTGAACGAGCAACTGCTTGCTTGTAGGTACGAGATACTTGCGCTCCTCACCTGTCTTAGATACGATTGTTACCTCACGGTTGTTACGCTTGAGCTGTGGGTTGATCTTAACCTCACCGTCGATCTCACTAACGATAGCCGGGTTGCTTGGGTTACGAGCCTCGAAGAGCTCAGTTACACGTGGCAGACCACCGGTGATATCACCTGCACGGCTTACGGTACGTGGAATCTTAACCAAAGTAGCACCTGAGTTGACTGTCTGACCATCGTCAACAACAACGTGACCACCTACAGGGAAGTTATAGCGACCGAGTACCTCACCATTCTCGTCAAGGATCTCACAGGTTGGGATCTTTGAACGATCCTTAGACTCAACGATTACCTTATCGGTCATACCTGTGGTATCGTCAGTCTCAGCGATATATGTCTGGCCCTCGATAACGTCATGGAACTTAACCTTACCCTTGAACTCTGTAACGATGACAGCGTTGAATGGGTCCCAACGACAGATCTCATCGCCCTTCTTAACAGAATCACCATTCTTATAATAGAGTGAAGAACCGTAAGGAACTGGCATATTAGAGAGAACAACACCTGTAGCAGGGTCAATGAAACGAACCTCGGCAAGACGGCTAACTACCATCTCACAGTCGCGGTCGTCCTCCTTGAATGGAACGGTACGAAGCTCATCGAACTCAATACGAGCCTGCTCCACCTTACAGGTAACTGTTGCATTGGCAGCAGCACCACCGGCAATACCACCGGCGTGGAATGTACGGAGAGTAAGCTGTGTACCTGGCTCACCGATAGCCTGAGCAGCGATGACACCAACAGCCTCACCCTTCTGTACCATACGTTGGGTAGCGAGGTTACGGCCGTAACACTTCTTACATACACCCTGCTTAGACTCACAAGTGAGCACAGAACGAATCTCAACCATCTCGATGCCGGCATCCTCAATAGCCTTTGCACGAGCCTCGTTGATTTCCTCACCAGCAGGACAGATAACCTCGTTGGTATGTGGGTTGATAACATCGTGTACAGATACACGACCAAGGATACGCTCATAGAGGCTTGAGATAACCTCATCACCATTCTTGAGAGCTGTGCAGATAAGACCACGGAGTGTACCACAGTCGTCCTCGTTGATGATAACGTCGTGTGAAACGTCAACAAGACGACGAGTAAGGTAACCAGCGTCGGCAGTCTTCATCGCGGTATCAGCAAGACCCTTACGAGCACCGTGAGATGCAATGAAGTACTCAAGCACAGACATACCTTCCTTAAAGTTAGAAAGGATAGGGTTCTCAATGGTTGGACGGTCGTCAGCACCTGCCTTAGTAGGCTTAGCCATCAGACCACGGATACCAGAGAGCTGCTTAATCTGGTCCTTAGAACCACGGGCACCAGAGTCAAGCATCATGAATACGGCATTGAAGCCCTGGTCAGCCTCGGTCATCTCCTTAAGGAGGATGTTACCTATATCGTTGTTAACGTGTGTCCAAGTATCAATAACCTGGTTATAACGCTCAGTATCTGTGATGAAGCCGAGGTTATAGTTATCGGTGATCTCACGAACCTTATCGTTACCAGCCTTGATGAGCTGCTCCTTCTCTGGTGGGATGATGATATCGTCAAGGTTGAATGACAGACCTGCAAGGTATGCCATACGATAACCAAGGTTCTTGATACCGTCAAGGAACTCACAAGCACGAGCGAAACCTACTGCCTTGATAACGTCAGCGATGATGTCGCGGAGTGACTTCTTAGAGATAATGGTATTTACGAAGCCCATCTCACGTGGTACGAGTTCGTTGACGATTACACGACCAACGGAAGTCTCGACAGTATGACGGATGTACTTACCATTCTCGATGTCCTCAACAACAACCTTTACAGGAGCGTGAAGGTCACAACGCTTCTCATTGTAAGCGATGATAGCCTCTTCTGGACCATAGAATGAAAGTCCCTCACCCTTAGCGCCTGGACGCATCTTTGTGATGTAGTACAGACCGAGCACCATATCCTGTGAAGGTACGGTGATAGGAGCACCATTAGCTGGGTTCAGGATGTTATGGCTCTGGAGCATGAGGATCTGTGCCTCAAGTACTGCCTCGTGAGACAATGGGAGGTGAACAGCCATCTGGTCACCATCGAAGTCGGCATTGAACGCAGTACATGCAAGTGGGTGGAGCTGGATAGCCTTACCCTCGATGAGCTTAGGCTGGAATGCCTGAATACCGAGACGGTGAAGTGTAGGAGCACGGTTCAAAAGAACTGGGTGACCCTTCATCACATTCTCAAGGATATCATAGATGATTGGCTCACGACGGTCAACGATACGCTTAGCTGACTTTACAGTCTTCACGATACCGCGCTCAATGAGCTTACGGATGATGAATGGCTTGTAAAGCTCTGCAGCCATAAGCTTTGGCAGACCGCACTCGCCCATGTTAAGCTCAGGACCTACAACGATAACTGAACGTGCAGAGTAGTCAACACGCTTACCGAGGAGGTTCTGACGGAAACGACCAGCCTTACCCTTCAATGAGTCAGAGAGAGACTTCAATGGACGGTTGCTCTCGCTCTTAACAGCGCTTGCCTTACGAGAGTTGTCGAAGAGAGAATCGACAGCCTCCTGAAGCATACGCTTCTCGTTACGGAGGATAACCTCTGGAGCGTGAATCTCAACGAGTCTCTTCAGACGGTTGTTACGGATGATGACACGACGATAGAGATCATTCAAGTCAGATGTTGCGAAACGACCACCATCCAGTGGAACGAGTGGACGAAGCTCTGGTGGTGTGACAGGAAGAACCTTGAGAATCATCCACTCAGGACGGTTCACATCCTTGCTTGCACGGAATGCCTCTACAACCTGAAGACGCTTCAGAGCCTCGTTCTTACGCTGCTGTGAAGAATCATTGTTGGCATTCTCACGAAGCTCTGCTGCAAGAGCATCGAGGTCAAGGTTCTGCAGAAGATAGTAGATAGCCTCTGCACCCATCTTGCAGACATACTTCTTTGGATCATCATCATCGAGATAATCGTTGTTTGGATCGAGGTAGCTATCAACAATATTGATGTACTCTTCCTCAGAAATAAGGTCGCCTACATGTGTACCGTTAAGATCACCGCTACCGTCTGGTGCCTGTACAGGATGCTTGCCATCCTTACCAGCCATAGGACCTGGCTTGATTACGATGTACTTCTCGTAATAGATAACAGACTCCAGCTTCTTTGTTGGCATTCCGAGCAGATAACCGATCTTGTTAGGAAGGCTGCGGAAATACCAGATATGTGCAACAGGAACCACAAGCTCAATGTGGCCTGAACGCTCACGACGTACTTTCTTCTCAGTTACCTCAACACCGCATCGGTCACAGACGATACCCTTATAGCGAATGCGCTTGTACTTACCGCAAGCACACTCGAAGTCCTTTGTAGGACCGAAGATGCGCTCGCAGAAAAGACCGTCACGCTCTGGCTTGTATGTACGGTAGTTGATGGTCTCAGGCTTGGTAACCTCACCGAATGAGTTCTCCAGAATCTCCTCAGGAGAAGCCAGACCGATAGTGATCTTGGTGAAGTTATTCTTTATTTTTGTATCTTTTTTAAAAGCCATATTTTATGAATTGAAAATTTAAAATTGAAAATTGACAATTATTCTTTTATTGAAATGGATTTGTTGAAAATCCCATAAGCTATAGAACCGGGCAAATGGGAATTTTCAATTTTCCATTTTCAATTTTCAATTTATTTAATCAAGCTTAATGCTCAGACCTAAGCCGCGGAGCTCATGGAGAAGCACGTTGAGTGACTCTGGAATACCAGGAGTTGGCATTGCATCACCCTTAACGATAGCCTCGTAGCTCTTTGAACGACCTACAACGTCATCTGACTTGATGGTGAGGATTTCCTGAAGCACGTGAGAAGCACCGAATGCCTCGATTGCCCAGACCTCCATCTCTCCGAAACGCTGACCACCGAACTGTGCCTTACCACCAAGTGGCTGCTGAGTGATGAGAGAGTAAGGACCGATAGAACGAGCGTGCATCTTATCCTCTACCATGTGACCGAGCTTCAAGAAGTATGT
>Ga0256407_10003342_pt1 | contig 28748 bp, 31 predicted proteins | sample RumenRJG_04DNA_FD_193489 | JGI IMG/M metagenome (GOLD analysis project Ga0256407, IMG submission 193489) | Bovine rumen microbial communities from Lethbridge, Alberta, Canada - RJG_04 | ecosystem: Host-associated > Mammals > Digestive system > Stomach > Rumen | place: Canada: Alberta...
CTCCATTTCGGCCAGTATTTTGGCCCTTTCTCTTGTTGCGGTTTTCATGTTCTTTAGTATACTAAAGAATATGCGCAAAGTCAAGGGCACCAGATGATTTTTTTACAGAAAAAACTCGTTGCACCCGTGAAACATCGCGTACGAATTATGGTATACTATGCGACATGACAACTACTGCTATACTCACGAGCAAGGCGGACTACACGTCGTTCTCCTTTGGGGGAACGAACATTCGGTTTCTTACTCCGAGAAGTCTCGTCAAGTACACATCGGTCAAGAAATGGCATGAAGGATATCTAGAAGTGGGGGCAGACTATGGACATGGAGAGGAGGATGAATATATTGACATCCGTCCGATTCTTCGAAATCTTCTCATCGACCCCAAAGAGTTCTTGGCCCCTATAAAAAAGGTGGAGGTTCGGTATGTCTGAAATTCAGATTCAAGAGATTGCCGATGCGGCAAGCGTAATCGCGAACGGATACGCTATGTCGCGAGACGGTTCCAATATAAGGATTGTCAATCTGAACTCGGGACATGTGGCAATATGTTCAGAGACAGAGAAAATACTTGAAACGAGCATGGACGACATTGAGATGTCCATCGCCCTTGATCGTTTTCGCGCCAATCGTCAGTTTATGGGTGAATAAGCGTATGCCAAAGTACTATCAAGACAAGGTCTTCGGGCATTACCTGTACTTCACGTCACATTGCATCATTGAGGCAATGCATGCTCATGCGAGCAACGAGGAACTTTCTGAAGAGGGGGCGGCCAAGTTCTTTGTGAGGGCGGACGGTTCGACGGTCGTTCAGCATCGTGGGCGCTTGACGGATCGTGAGATTAAAGGAATTCAAGCGTTTATCAAAGTTAACTACCGTGAAATGTACCAACTCTGGGCGGCGAAATCCCAGACAGGCTTTTTTGTCGGATGAAAGAAATGACATTGGAAGAGCGTATGGACTACGCCGCGAGGCGCAAGAGCGAGATGAACTGCTGCCAGGCGGTGCTTGTGGCGTTTGCCGACAGGCTTGGGAAGGACGAGGCCGAACTGTTGCGCCTCGGCTCCGGCTTCGGCGCGGGCATGGGGACGATGGAGGGAACGTGCGGCGCGCTCGTAGGCGCGATCATGGTTTCGTCCCTCGTCTCGCCCGACGGTACGGCGATGAAGAACTCCCGTGCGATCATGCCGCGCTTCAAGGAACTCTGTGGCGGCGCGACCATCTGCCGCGAACTCAAAGGCATCGATACGGGCAGAGTCCTCTGCAGCTGCGAGAACTGCGTCCGCAACGCCGTCCGCGCCGCAGCAGAGACATGTTAACGCGAAAAGACATCAGCACCTGTTACGGACATAAATCGGACGGCCATAGGCAGTTCTACGGGTTCACGATGCCAACGAACTCCATGTACACAAGTTTTCCGACATCTTCGTCACTGGCTTTTCGCTCATTCGCGTATTTTACAGGTAAAAATGTGAAACGTTGGAAGTTATGCGGCAATCGGCGAAATGATTTGCATTTTTAAGGATGTGATACGGAAAGGAAAAACATGATGTCAAGAATTGAAATTTTCCATGATAGCGTCGTCTTTCAGGAAGTTGACGCCATTGTCAACGCTGCAAACACGACACTTCTCGGCGGTGGCGGAGTGGATGGGGCAATCCACGATGCTGCGGGACCTGATCTTTACTGGCATTTTCACAATCTCGGCCGCACGTGCCAACCAGGTGAAGCTATCGAATCTCCGGGTTTTGCCTTGCCGGCCAAGCACATTATCCATACGGTAGGACCAATCTGGCATGGTGGAGATAAGAATGAACCTCAGACGTTGGCGATGTGCTACAGCAATTGTCTTGACGTGGCGGTAGCGCATAAGTGCAAGTCTATTGCCTTTTGCTGCATCTCCACAGGTATTTACGGATACCCGCTTGAACCAGCGACACGTATTGCACTCTCCACGGTGTCGGCATGGCTCAAGAAACATGAAACATCCGTTCTTGTGCGCTTTTGCTGCTACGATGACTTGGAGTTTGATACATACTTGAAAGTGGCCGATGAACTTGGCATTCCATACGCCACTAATCGTGAATTCTGAAAAAAGGAGAAATTGCCGTGGGAATACTTGAGGGAAAAGTCATAGGTGACGTGATGGCAATCCAGATTGCCGAAATTGGTGCACAAGGCGCGGAGCGTACGTTCACCATCGTGTCAAAGGATGAAACCGGAGAAATCGCAACATGTTCAGGCTGCTATGGGTATATGCTTGCTGACGGAACCGTCTTTGATGGTGATGTGCGCAATACAGACCTTGAAAAGGCATTGCCGATAATCAAGGAAACAGGTGTCGTAAGGGCGTTCTCCATGGTCCGTGGACATTTCAGGTCGAAAGACGGCCAGTGGTTGCATATCGATATTGGTATGGGTAACCATTTCTTTATTCGTGACAACATAGGAAAGGAGTTTCTACAGCGTTTCGCTGGGCAGCCTCCCTATTCAGTGTATTTATATGGAGTTGAAGTCGTGCAGGCGATTCTTAAGGGTGCGAAATGAACGGTATCGGGGAATACTGTTGGGTAGGAACAATTGCCGAATTCCTTTCACTCGACCGTGGAAGATTCGTCGATGCCATGTGTCGTGGTAGCATTCGAATACATGGGTGCGCGAGGCGACCTAGCCAAGGCCAGCGCGCAGCATGGCGAGACGAATTCAAGCATTTGAAAAGGGAATTGGCACGTCTAGATGTCGCCTTTCACAATCTTCATATCGTTTTTAAATATGTCTTGCCTGGGCACGAAAACAAAACGACTGGCGAGGTGGAATATTTCAAGATTCCCGATGCGATGATTTTTGGGCGTTCAGGGGTGTTCGTTCTTGAATTCAAGCAACGTGAACCACCGCCATTTGATGGGTTCGCGAAGGAAACACGCGGCTATCTACGTCTGATAGAAAAATGGCATCCGTACGTCCCTAGAATGACGGCTCGCGGTGCGCTTGTATTAACTAATGCGGTAAATTTCGGTAAAAAATATCCTCGCGTCAAGGCCATATCGCCAGACAGGATTCCAGCGATGGTTCGCAAGATCTTTGGCGTTAACCATGATTCAATTTCAGATCCAGTCGCATTTTTAAAGGCTATCGCGCATCATGGAATTGGAACTGGCGATTGAGGCAAGTTTTGATTTGGCGTTTGGCGGAGGTTACTGATCTTGCCGCCCAATCGACAACGAGTTTGCCAGATTCTGCGAGATGGTCAAAGCAATCATCGTGGGTCGTGGAGCTACGGTGAGTTTTTGCGTCGGAGAAGAGGTGAAGAATCGTAAAAATCTTCGGCGATCGCAAGATTCGCTCCGTCTGGGATGACGAGGCGGAAAAGTGGTATTTCTCAATAGTCGATGTCGTGGCTGTGCTGACCGAGAGCAAGGATCCCCTTGCTTACTGGCGGAAGCTGAAACAGCGCCTAAAAGCCGAAGGAAATGAAACCGTGACAAACTGTCACGGGTTGAAATTGCGGGCTGCGGACGGCAAGATGCGCATGACGGACGTCGCCGACCAGGAGCAGTTGTTCCGCCTCATCCAGTCAATCCCGTCGCCCAAGGCAGAACCGTTCAAAATGTGGATGGCGAAGGTTGCCGCAGAGCGCCTTGACCAGATTCAAGACCCAGAACTTTCCATCCAGCAGGCATTGGCTGATTATAGACGGCTTGGGTATTCGGAGAGATGGATCGCTCGACGTCTCAAGTCCATTGACGTGCGCAAAGATTTGACGGACGAATGGAAAGCGCGTGGTATTGAGGATGAACGGGAATACGCCAGCCTGACGAACACGATCTACAGGACATGGGCGGGCATGACTGCAGGCGAATACAAGCGCTTCAAGGGATTGAGAAGTCCCAGCCGTTCTCGACGTGGCAGCCGCGAAGTCCTTCGTGGTCGCTGGAAAGCGAATGTTTTCGAGGGGTCTGGGAATCGTGTAAAATCGGCTTGCTAGGGGTCTAGGAATCGTGTAAAATCGGCTTGCGAGGGGTCTAGGAATCGTGATACAATATGCGCCGTTCCACGGTAAAAAGGCCTTTTCATGAAAAGAAAGATATACGAGCAACTTCTGAGGTGGAAAACCGAATCTGCTCCCGAAACGGCGCTGCTGATTGAGGGGGCGCGTCGTGTCGGCAAGAGCTGGATCGTCGAGGAATTCGCTAAGTGCGAGTATCGTTCCTTTGTCCTTATCGATTTCAACAAGGTGTCCAAGGCCGTGATCGATGTTTTCAAGAACGACCTTGAGGACCTTGATGTCTTTTTCAGAAAGCTCTCAGAATACTACGGCGTGCGGCTTTACGAGGGGGAGACGTTGTTCGTTTTCGACGAGGTGCAGGAATTTCCGCGGGCGAGGGCGGCGATCAAGTATCTGGTGGAGGACGGAAGGTATCATTTCATCGAGACCGGAAGCCTCATGTCGATTGCAGAGAACGTCACCGGCATCGTGATTCCGTCGGAAGAGGATTCAATCAAGATGTTTCCCCTCGACTTCGAGGAATTCCTTTGGGCCACTGGCAGGGCGGACATGGTCGAGACGATCAAGTCGCACCGGCGCGACCTTGTACCGTTCGGGGCGGTTCACCGCAAGATGATAGAGGCTTTCCGGGAATACCTGGTGGTGGGGGGCATGCCTCAGGCGGTTTCATGTTGGGCCGAGACCCATGACCTCAAGAAGGTCGAGGCGGCGAAGAAGCGAATTCTCAAGCTCTACCGAAATGACATCCGCAAGCATGCCGGCCGCTATGCCATGAAGGCCGAGGCGGTGTTTGACGAAATCCCGGCGCAGCTGCAGGAGCATGACAAGAAGTTTCGTCTTGCGGTGATCGGTGCCGATGCGAGGATGAGGGAATATGGCGACGCGTTCCTCTGGCTCAAGGATGCGATGATTGTCAATGTCGCCTACAATTCGACAGAGCCGACGGTCGGCCTCAAGCTCAGCGCGGGATACTCGACGCTGAAGTGTTACATGGCCGACACGGGACTGCTGATTTCCCACGCCTTCGGTTCAAACCCCAAGGCGTTGGAGGAGATCGTCAGGCGTGTCATGTTCGATTCAATCTCGATTAACGAAGGCATGTTGATTGAGAATGCCGTCGCGCAGATGCTCGTGTCGCAAGGTGTTGAACTGTTTTTCTACGCGAGGTACGACAAGAAGGACGCGAAGAATCGAATGGAGATCGATTTTCTCCTCCCAGACGCGCAGATCACCCGCAAGAAGCATGTCTCTGCCGTCGAGGTAAAGAGCGAGAACGACTACACGACGTCATCCCTCGATAAATTCAGGCGGAAGTTCGGCCAGTCCATAAGCGCAGCGTACATCGTCCATCCGGGCGATATCCGCCAGAAGGACGGAATCCTCTACATGCCAATCTACATGACTCCTTGGCTTACTGGTGTGAGCCCTGCATAGCGGGTGGCTATAGCGTTTCCAACGACTGCAACGAATCAGCAAAACAAAGCGGAGGATAATGATCATGCGCATCATGGCGACATCGGATTTGCACGGGAACCTTGACGGGCTTGACCCGACGGGGGCGGACGTCGTCGTTCTTGCGGGCGATGTCGCGCCGCTGCGGGGACGCGGCCCTTGGCACATCAACGACCAGAAGAAGTGGATCAACAAGCGCTTCCGCGAATGGACGTCGTCGTATCCCGACATCCAGTTCGTCGTCATTCCCGGCAACCACGACTTCTATCCGATTGCACACATCCTCTTCAAGGGACACGACATCGACTGGACGTTCGGCTTCTCGCCCAACGTCCATTTCCTCGGCGACTGCGCAGCCGAAATCAACGGCATCCGCTTCTACGGTACGCCATGGGTGCCGATCATCTCCTATTCGTGGGCGTTCGAGGGCGAGCATGACACGTTGAGGCAGTGGTTCTCGAAGATACCACCTGGCCTCGATGTCCTTGTCACGCACGGACCGCCGCGCATCCCCGGCAGCGACGTGGACCGTTCGCTTCAGACGGATTCCGAGCATTTCGGATCGTCCGAGCTGGCAGAGGCGATTGCGGAGAAATGTCCCCGCTTCGTCTTCTGCGGACACATCCACACGGGCCAGCACGGAGGTGTCGATTTCGAGTCCAGCCGCATCTACAACGTCTCGCGCCTCGACGAGCGGTACGAAGTCGCCTACGAGCCGACGTGGCTGGATGTGTGACGGACAGCATTGTAAAAAAAACTAAGAAAGGAATACGAAATGAAGAAGAGCCTTGGAAAGAAGAACTGGATGTTCCCGATGCCGGTGTTGATGATCGGTACCTACGGTGCGAACGGCACGCCCGACGTGATGAACGCCGCATGGGGCGGGATCACGCTCGAGGACGAGATCACGATCTGCATCGACACCGGACACAAGACGTGGGCGAACATTGCCGCGCGCAAGGCGTTCACCGTCGCCTTCGGCACGGCGGACGCCGTGAAGGCCTGCGACTACCTCGGCATCGCGAGCGGCAACAAGACGCCCGACAAGGTGTCAAAGAGCGGCTTCACCGTGACGAAGAGCGCGTTTGTGGATGCGCCCGTCATCAACGAGCTGCCGCTTGTCCTCGAATGTGAACTTGTCTCGATGAACGAGGAGAACTGCAACGTCGTCGGCAAGATCCTCAACTGCGCGGTGGAGGAGTCCGCGATGACGGACGGCAAACCCGACGCGGACAAGATGAAGCCCATCTGCTTCGACACCTGCCAGCACGTCTACCGCCTCATGGGCGCAACCGTCGCCCCTGCCTTCTCCTGCGGCAAGGAACTGATGTGAACGGCCTAGTGAATGCGCTATGACGGTGTTCGTAAAAGGGAAAAACATGAAAAAGAAGATGTTCGGCATCGTGGGGGCGTTGGCTCTTACGTTGACAGGATGCGTGCAGGTGCATGTGGGCGTCGGCACGGACAATGGCTTTGTGTCGCTCGCCGAGGCGGTGCCGGACGTCATCCTGGAGATTCGCTACTACTCGACGTACAACTTCGTGGGCGAGCGCGTGGACGGCTACGAGCGGCCGTGCGCGCTGATCACGAAAGAGGCCGCGGCCGCCCTCAAGGAGGCGAGCGACGACTGCGTCAAGCGCGGGTACCGCCTGAAGATCTACGACGCCTACCGTCCGCAACGCGCCGTGTCGCATTTCATGCGATGGGCGAAGGACACGAAAGACACGCGGATGAAGCGTGCTTTTTACCCGAACCTGGACAAGTCCGTCCTCTTCGCGCAGGGCTACATCGCCGAGCGTTCCAGACACAGCCGCGGCAGTACGGTGGACCTCACGCTCTTCGATATGAAGACCGGCAAGGAAGTGGACATGGGCGGCACGTTCGACTGGTTCGGACGCGAATCGCATCCCGACTACAAGGACATCACGAAGGAACAGTTCGCCAACCGCATGCTCCTTCGCGAAATCATGCTCGCCCATGGCTTCAAGCCGATCGCCGAGGAGTGGTGGCACTTCACGCTCGTAAACGAGCCATACCCCGATACTTATTTCGATTTCCCCGTTCGGAACTAAAATATGGTACAATATTGCCGTTTCCAAATGTGCATATTGGATGAGATTCGTGCGAAGCGGGATGATGTATTCGCTGTCGCGAAACAACGCAAAGCCTTGCGGCTTTGGGGTAGTGGGTTGTATGCCCGTAGGGAGGTGGGGACATGAGTAGTCGTGAGCTGGACAACAGAATAGAATACATGGTGACTTGCATAGGCGACTTTGCGGCACAACATGCGATGACGCCTGCAGCCGCATACGCATTTCTTGAAAAGTACCATGGGCTTGCCTTCTTGACCGACTGCTATGACATCGAGCACACGCAGTCCATTCAAACGGCGGTTGATGACATGTCAGATGTCTGCATTAAGAATGGGGGCGTGTTCGCATGATTCTGTATCATGGCAGCAACATGGTGTTCAGGACGCCACTTCTGGCAAAATGCAGTCCACACAAGGATTTCGGACAGGGCTTCTACCTTTCTGATTCCTTTGATGTTGCCCGCCGTACCGCGCTTCGTGCCGTGCGGCAACGTGGCGGCAAGCCGTTTGTTCTTGTGTTCGAGGTTGATGAGAAGAAAATGCGACAATTGCCTTTCAAGAGGTTTGCGCAACCGGGTAATCGCGCATGGGCAAAGTTCGTACTTGCCAACCGGAATCCGGGCATGGCGGCATCGGATCACAACCGGGACCGGCGATATGGGTGGGTCGTAGGGCCTATTGCCGATGACGGGCTGGCTTTTCTCTTCAAGATGTTTGAGCGCGGGTACTACAAACTCGGAGAAGTCTTGCGAAGAATGCAGTTTAGACGGAAATTGACCACTCAGTATTCTTTTCACACGCGTTCCGCATTGTCGTTGCTTATGTTCAAGGAGGCCCGGCATGTCTGACATCCAAAAGCAGATGATTGAGTTTTCGACGATGGATCTAGTCAAGGCAGTGTCAACGTCTCGTAAGTTGCCACTTGCAGAGGCCATGAAGGTTGTCTACAAATCGCCTTTCTTCCTCAAGCTGCAGGATCCGGAGACTGGTCTTTACCGAGAGTCGAAGGCATATCTCATACGGCGATTCAATCAAGAATGTCAATGAAAACCGATGTGAGGAGAAAAGACCATTTCCAATCCAATAAATTTCGCGCACATGAAAGTCGTGAATGGCGATCCGACTCGAGCGGAGTTGCCATGTTTAAGTCGGGGAACAAAGGCCAATGTCCCTGTGAAAAGGAGCTGATGGAGCATGAAAATCGAGGAACTCATTGACAGGGGGGACGAGACGGGGCAGCGCATTCGCGAAACGCTGAACGTCCTGCTTGAATCTCCATACTTCTACAAGACGGACGACGAACGTCTCTTTCTTGTCCTGACGCGCTACAAGCGGGCGTTTGAGTCGTTCTTCGACAAGTTCTTCGGCTGGACGCTCGTGATGGACGCGAAATGCGCGCGCCTCTACAAGCCGAAATGGTTCAACGAGAAGATCACGTTACCCAACCGCGACATGTTTGGCTTCACGAAACGCGACGAGTGCATGGCGTTTCTGCTGCTAATCGAGTTCTTCGAGCGTGAATGTCGCGAGCAGGGCGTGACGGCGGATGACCGCGAAAATCTGCGCTTCCGCTTCGGTGACTGGCTTGAATACGCGGCGGCCCGGTTCCGCGCGCTGATGCCCGATAAAGAGGAGAACTACACCGATGAGCGCGTGAGGCAGATTTTGCGCGACATCATGCCCGACCTGGTGCGGTATCGTTTTCTGCAAAAAGTGAGACCTTCCGCCGACGACAGCGTGAGCGAGGCCGAGACGATCTTCGAGTGTCTGCCCGCCCTCTGGCACTATCAGGCCGCGCAACTCAATCAGCCGGTTGCCGTGGAGGAGGAAAGCGCATCATGAAGCCTCGTGAGAACTATCGAATCACTGCCGTGAGGGTTGTCGAGTTCCACAACCTCGGCACGACGATCATCGAGATTCCCGAAGGCGGGCATCTGTTTCTTCTGGGCGACAACGGCTCGGGCAAGACAACGATCCTCGACGCAATTCACCTGGTGCTAACCGCCGGGCGCGAGATGGAGTTCAACTCCGCCGCACGCGTTGCGGGGGCGAAGGATTCCGGCGGACGCACCATCCAGGGCATCGTGCTTCGCTACAACGCCGTCACCGGGCGTCCCATGCGCGAGACGGGCATCACCTACGCTGCGGTGGAGTTGAAGTCGGATGGAGGGCGCGTCGTTTCGCTTGCCATCGGGCTTGCGGCGGACGGCATGGACGTCGCCTTCGAACGCTGGGGCGGTGTCGCGTCCGTTCCTGTCGCAGATATTCCGCTCGCCGTCGAAGAGGGCGGACGTCTCCGCGCCACGACACAGTCGGAATTCAAGCGCGGCATCACGGCCCTGACGGGCGGGAAGTACTACGGACACATCAACGACTACGCCGACGCGGTTGGGGCGCGTCTCTTCGGCGGCGAGGCGAAATACGCCGATGTCTGCAAACTCCTTCGGACGGCCAAGGCGTATCGCGAAATCGCGGCGCGCGCGGCGAACTACGACGACCTTTTCCGTAAATTGCTTGAGGAACCGAGCCGCGACACGTTTGAGCCTCTCTTGAAGGGGCTTCGCGAACTGGAGGAAAGCAAGGGACGCCTTGAGCAGATTGACGAGCGGGCGGCCTACCTGAATGAACTTCGCCGCGAATCCGAGCGGCTGGAGAAACTGCGTTTTCATGCGGACCTTGTGGGCTGGGCTGAAGCCGATGCGAAACGTACCGTCGCCGAGCGCGAAGGAGCGACGATTGCCGAATCAGAACAGGCGGCACAAAAGGAACTTGCCTCGCTTGAAGGTGAGTGGGCGGCGCTGAAGGGCGACGTCGCCCGTGCGCGGGAGCGGCTTTCGGATTTGCGGGCGAAGGACAAAACCGGCCTTGTTGGGCAGGAAAAGGCCGCCGTGCAGCGTCTCGCCGAGGCTGAGCGCAAACTGTCCGACGCCGAACGTGTCCTTGCCGAAGACAGGCGCTCAGCGCAAGAGGCGGAAAAGACGGCGAAGTCCGCACGCGAACATCGGGCATTGGCATTTCGCAAACAGGCGGACGAATTGATGTCCGGCGGCAAGACGGCGAATTTTTCGGCGGGCGGAATCGCAGATGCGCTATATGGCGCGGACGCGCGGGATTTGACCGAGTTGTTTGCAGAGGCGCGTGTCAGGGCCACGGCGGAAATCAATGTGCGCTCGGACGCGGCGTTTCAAGCCCGCGCAGAAGCCGAGGTCGCGCAACGCGAAACCGAGGAACGCCGCAAAGAACTTGATGCGATACGCGCACGCGGTGAAAACCTGCCGGATGTTCCCGGCTTCGCCGAGGCGCGCGAAGAATTGCGCGCGAAGATGCTGGGGGCGCGTCCGCTCTATGAACTTTTAGAGCCGGCGTCTGGATGCGACGCGCGCCATCTTGCATTTTTGGAGCGGCTTGTCGGCGACGACTTTCTTGCGACGTGGGTCGTGCGGCCTGACGAGGCGGATCAGGTGCGGAGGATTGTGTGGCGAGAAGGTTCCTGTCAGTCAATTGCCGTACGGGGTGAATCGGATGACGTTTCCGTCAATGACCTTGCGCCGTGGCTGGGAACGTTCGTGTCGTTTGAGGAATCCGACGTCGAGGCGGTGCGTCTGCTCGCGCAGCATCTTGCGGCAAAGGTGGGGCCGAAGGACGGCGACTTCCTTTCGCAGAAAACGTGGCTCTTCAGGGGACGCGAGGGACTCTTGGCAACCGCGAAGCCGCGTCTCATCGGCGCGAAGGCGCGTGCGGCGGAACAGGCGCGTCTGGAAAAGGCGGCCGAGGCGCGTCTAGCGGAAGCGGAACGTCAGGAGAAGGCGGCGTCGAAGAAATGCGCCACGTGCGAGCAGACGCTTGCCGCGTTGCAGACGTTCATGACGAGTCTTGAGGATGCGAGAGACGTCTTCGTACGCGAAACCTCCGCCGTGAACGCGGCCGAGGCGGAATTGCGTCGCATTGCCGACCGTGCGTCGATTTCGGAGGCGCGCGCAGAGGAACACCGTCGTGCGGTGGCAGTCTGCCGTGACGAACTCGAGGACGTGCGCGTGAAGATGCGCGCGGAGGGACTTGACGGATCGCTTGAAAAGCGAATTGCATCTGCCGAAAAGACCGTTCGAGACAAGGAACGCGCTACGGATGTTGCGCGGGAGAGGATCGGCGGCGTCCGCGGACGGATCGAAGGTCTCGCGAAGGCGCGCTCGGCGCGGGAAACCGAGGCGGCCGAGGCTGCCGCGCGTGCGTCCGACATGTTGTCCCGCTTCGCCGTGCGGATTCCGGAGGGGCAGGACGTTGCGCAGTTTGCGGCAGAGGAGTTTCCGCAGCTTGCCGTGGAGGGGGCTGACTATTCGGCGCTGCGCGAAGGATTGGCGAAAGAGTCGGGCGCGGCGGAGGCGAAGATTGAACAGCGCATCCGCGACCAGAAAGGCGAGGCGTATGCGTTTTCGTTCGACCGGGCGGCGAACAGCATCACCGACCGTCGCGGAAGTGCGCTTGCGGAAGTGCTTGCGGACGAAACGCGTCGCGTTGAGGAGCTCAGGGGCGTTCTCGACAAGAAGAGCCGCGAAGTGTTCGAGCAGATATTCATGGGCGAGGTCATGCGGCGGCTCTATCTCGACCTCATGCGCATCACGGATTTGACCGGACGCATCCAGCGTCAGCTCGCCGGACGGAAATTCGGATCGAACCGCTATGCGTTTTCCATCTCGCCCATTCCCGAATATGAGGGATTCGTCCGACTCGTCCGCAAGGGATATGCACTCGACTCCGGCGGGGAAAAGGACGAGCTGCGGGACTACCTTGAACTGCACAGGGACGAAATCCTGAACGCGGACATCGACACGGTCCCCGACATCTTCGACTACCGCAAGTGGTTCCGCTTCGAGCTGAAGGTCGTGACGGAGAACGAGGAAGGTCGTGTCATCGACCGCAAGGTGAAGAGCATGGGGTCGGGCGGCGAACAGGCGGTGCCGAACTATCTCCTGATTCTCACCGTCGCGGAATTCCTCTTCCATGGCGGCGATGGCGTGGAACCTCCCAAGACGGCGCTCCTGCTGTTCGACGAAGCCTTCTATGGGATCGACGCGGCGCGGCGCGACCAGCTGTTGGCTTTCGCCGACGCGCTCGGACTCCAGCTTTTCGTGTCGTCTCCGGATCAGGACGGAGTGAAGCGCGAGATCAGGCATTCCGTTTCGCTGATCGTGGTGAAGGATGAAAACCTCGACGTACACCTGACGCCCATAGTCTGGCGCAACGTCGCCACGCAGGGTGATCTTCTCGGCGGCGACTCGCCTGAAGTCGGCATGACGGTGAAGGAGGAAACAAAATGAGCAGATTATTGTTGAAATCGGCAAATTTGACACAGGGCGAGACGGTTTCGTTCATAAAATGTGGTCCTTACTGGGGAAGTTCGTTCATAAAATGTGGCGACTGATCGTTGATTACGTTCATAAAATGTGATATTATACTGTCTAGATGAAAAGGCAAATTATAGACAAGATGGAAGCCTGGGATGAGTCGGTGGACAGAAAACCGCTGATTTTGATGGGCGCGAGACAGGTTGGCAAGACTTGGCTGATGGAGGAATTTGCTCGGCGTAGGTATGTTGGCAACACGGTTGTTGTCAATTTCATGAAGAGCGAGCGACTGCGTCTGCGGTTTGAAACGACAGACCTTGATCCGAAGTCCATTATAGAGGCCATATCAATCGAGACGGGACAGAAGATAGTTCCCGGCAAGACGCTTCTTGTGCTGGACGAGATACAAGAGTCGCCGCGCGCGTTGACTGCGCTCAAGTTCTTTAACGAGGACATGCCGGATTTGGCTGTCATGGCAGCAGGGTCGCTTTTGGGGCTTGCCGTGAACAGGAAAAAGAAGAAACGCGACGCCAATTCATCACAGATGGCGAAGGCGTCGTTTCCAGTAGGCAAGGTTGCGTTCCTTGACGTTCCGCCTATGACTTTTGAAGAGTTTCTCTTGGCAGTCGGCGAGGATTTGAAGTGCAACGCGCTAAAGAAATGTGACTGGAAGATGGTTGGTTTGTTCCATGACAGTTATTGCGAATTGCTCCGAAAATACTATTTCGTAGGGGGAATGCCAGAGGCTGTCCAGTCCTTTTCGGAGAACGGGGACTTTGCGCTGGTGCGCGATGTCCACAGGACGATTCTCCGGGCGTATGACGAAGATTTTGCAAAGCATGCCGATGGCCCTCTTTTGGCAAAGATACGGTTGCTTTGGAACTCGATACCGGCGCAGCTTGCGAAGGAGAACAAGAAGTTCGTCTATACAGCGCTGCGTCCGGGAGCCAGGGCAAGAGAGTACGAAGTCGCGCTTCAATGGCTGGAGGATGCGGGGATGATTCGAATCGTCCGAAATGTATCGACGCCTCAGCTGCCTCTTGCGGCATACGAGGAGTTCGGAGCTTTCAAGCTCTACGCGCACGACATAGGGCTAGTTGGTGCGATGGCCGGTGTCCCGCCGCAGATACTGCTTGATGGTGATAGTTTGTTTACACATTTCAAAGGGGCGCTGACGGAGCAGTATGTGCTTGAAGAATTGACAGCGTTGGGGTTGTCGCCCAATTACTGGTCGCCGGACAACATCAAGGCGGAGGTTGAATTCCTTCTCCAGATCGGGACAATGATATGCCCGCTTGAGGCAAAGGCCGAAACGAACCTGCGTGCGAAGTCGCTCAAGTCATACATTGACCGGTTCAATCCGCGCAAGGCCCTGCGTGTATCGATGTCCAAGTGGTCGTCCGGCGAACGAATCGACGACTATCCGCTCTATGCGATACCAGAGGCGATTGGGAATTTGATAAGGAACAATAATGGCTGACATGTTGGTAAGATCGGAAATTGAGTTGTCCGTGCCCATGGCGGAGCGTCACATCAATGCGGCACAAGAAGCAGCGTCATATTTGACGACAGACAAGTCGTCGATACCAAAAGAGCGTCGTCGCCTCCCAGGGCGATTTGCTGTCCGCCGCCGCACCTGAAGTCGGAATGACGGTGAAGGAGGAAACGAGATGATTATTGTCATGGGCATGGATAATGAGCGTATTGGTAGGGATCGCGCGCCGCGCGATCCGTGCATCGGGAACGGCGTGCGCGGCGCGCCCGCCGTACCAACACAATGCACAAATCATCCCTGTCCAGCACAATTATAACGGCAAGTTAGGAGAGAACAATGAAAACCAACTATGTTTTGATTGACCTGGAGAACGTGATTCCGGAGAATCTTGAACTTCTTGCACATGATTGGATTAAGGTTCTGCTGTTCGTTGGCAAGAGCCAGACGAAGCTGCCAATTTCATTGGTCAAGGCTGTTCAGCGTCTTGGATCTCGTGCCGAGTACATTGAGATGTCCGGCACGGGGCATAATGCGCTTGATTTTCACATTGCATTTTACATTGGGCGCATTGCGGCGTCTGAAAAGGACGTGTTTTTTCATGTCATTTCCAATGATACAGGATTTGATCCATTGATTGCCCATCTGAAGTCGCTACATGTCTTTGCCGACCGTGTGACGAAGATCGAAGAAATCCCCGCATTGATTCAGGTCAAGGTCGCATCGCAGTCAACAGAAGAAAGAATCGGTTTTATCAAGGATCGATTGCTGAGGCCAAATGCCCCTCGTCCGCGCTCACGCAAGACGCTTGCGAGCCATATGTCGGCGATGTTCAACAAAATGCTTCCAGACGACGAGATCTCTAAAATAATAGATGCTCTCTTTAAAAGTGGGCACGTTCGTGAGGATGGCAAACGCCTTGTATATTCAGATGAATGTTTGGATTCAAAGGCCAGATGAGAGACGGCACATGGAAAATCAGCCAATAGAGTGCCGAAATGGCACATCACCGATGCCTTCGCGGAAGCGGTTGGATCACCGCGGGCCATTGTCGATTGATATCTCGTCGGTGTGGTATTTCATTACGATCTGCGCGGAAGGACATAGGCCATGGGTGTGTCGTGACATTTCAACGGTAGGGGGCGACCACCGGGCGCCCCGCGATTGGAATGACGCCGCGATGGTAGGGGGCGACCACCGGGCGCCCCGCTCGTTCGATGAATTCGCCACGCTGCTCCTAGATGAGGCACGGTTTATGCACACTGCGGGGAAATGGTTCCTTTCACTTATGCTGATCATGCCGGACCATTTGCACTTGATTGTCCACGGGCCGCCCGGTGGTCGGCCCCTACCATTGGTCATCGGAGACTTCAAGCGGTATCTGACATTGCACTATGGAATCCTTTTTCAACGTGATTTCTGGGATACCCGTCTGCGTGACGATGCGCACTATGCCGAAAAGTTCCGCTATATCTGCAACAATCCGGTGCGCAAAGGACTCTGTGCAACAGCGCGTGACTGGCGTCATGTTATCGCATTCAATCGAGAAACAGGCGATGAACTGGCACATAAATAGATCATACGTGGTAGGGCGGACTCGTCGAAATGAAACGGCAGTGCGGGCGCACCGAAATGAAACGGTAGGGCGTGCGCGGCGCGCACGCCGAAATTAAACGGAGGCAAAATGAGCGACAAACCATTGAACAAGACGGCACTCGCCGCCGCGATTAAAAACGCGCCGGCGGTGGAGGGGGTGCTGAAGAAACTTGCGGGCAAGGTCGCGCGTGGCGTGCGGCTGCCGGCGTCATTCACCGCGAGGGGGCTCGATTACGCGGCGCAGCGCGAGTTGGAGCACTTTCTTGGCACCATAGGACAACGTCAACCGGACGGTTCCTTTTACATCCAACTGCACGAGTTCCTGCGTGGCCCTGAAATGTGGCGCGAGGCGATGGAGTATTTCGGACTATTGAGAGAAAGGGATGGTGACGATGACGAGGATGTGTTTCCACGGTTGAAACTGATTGAGCCCGATCTTTCACCACTCATTGACAAGCTTGCTGCGAACGAAGAGGTTGTGCGGTTTCTCTCCCATCCAGAGAACAAAAAGGACTGGATGCGGCTCTTCCGCTCCTTTGTCGGGAGATTCGACGGCCCTGAGTGCGGGCTTGTCACGACGCTTTCCCAGCTTGGCTCGGACTGGTTCGGCGACAGCAAAAAGTTGAGGAGTGGCGGGTTGCGCCGCCAGCTGGCCATAATTGCCGCAACACTGGCCGATTCGCCCTTGGATGACGAAAGACGTGCGCTTGAGGGGGCTCTGATCGTTGACAATCCCTACACGAGTAGCGTCACGTTCTCTGCGCCAGTGCATCTGATTCTGAAGGATGGAGAGGTGCTTGATTATCCCTGTCGCTACTATGTCAGAAGAATGGCGACGCAGCTTCCGCTTGAGACGGTCCTTGAGCTTGCGGAGGTTAAATGGGCAGGGAAGATTCGCGGCGTGACGACGAGCGAAAATGCCGCCCCCTTTACCAACATGGTGCGGAAAGGAGACGCCTGCGTCTATACCGGCGGTTATCCGTGTCTGGCGGTCAAGATATTCCTCCATAAGCTCGGTGCGACAGGATCAGAATGCATCCATGAAGGAGACGCCGACCTGGACGGATTCAGAATCGCGTCCGAAGTCGGCAAATGCATTCCGCTCAAGCGCGTTGTCGCGTCCGATGTTCTTGCGTGTGCCATGCCGGATGCGGGGCGGGAATTGACATCAGACCAGTCGAAACGTGCTTGGGAGTTTCTTTCAAATCCACAGTGGAAGAACTTCCGGTTCGCGGATGATGTGAGGCGAATATTGTCTCGCGGCCGATGGATCGAGCAGGAGTCGTTTGCGTCCATTTTCGCCGCGAAGAAAAGGAGGGACGCAAAATGAAGCGCAGGCGCGACAGCGAGGCGCCGGACCTTTTTGCGGGAATGGACGCAGTCGGTCATGCGGGAAGTGCGACCGGTTCGGCGTGCGCGGTGCGCCCGCCCTACCATGACGACGCGTCTGCCGGTGATGTGTCGCTGATAAGCTCCCCGCTTGTGGATGAGACGAAGGAATGGCTTTCGGCGCGTGCGCTCACGCTCGGCAACATGCTTGCGAGCGAGCGCGCCGCCGAGTATGTTGCGATCCTGCGTGCGCTTGCCGCGTTTCGCGCGGAACACGAGCCGGAGCCTCTGCATGAGGACGTGGAGCGGAAAGTTTGCGGCGAAGACGCCGAGGTGTCCGCATCGGCGACATTCAAGGCAGATGTCCACCAGCTGAAGGAATGGAACCTCGTCACGGAGCGCATCGAGAAGGAGCGATTGCGCGGCTATCGCGACAACCGGCGCGCAAAATTCCGCTATCGGATGTGTGACGACGCGGCGGCGTTCGTGGAATGGCTGGAGGACCGCCATGCACACGACCTCTTGCCCGGCGGCGGTGACGAGACGGGAAATCTTCTCGACATGCAGCGGTCGATTCTCGCCGAGCTGCGTCGGATGCTGCACCGGGTCGATGCTGCGCACGTCGGCTACGAGACGGCTGGCGACGTCCTCTTTCGTGTCGATCAGGTGTCGCGCTATGTCGATGCGACTGCGAAGACGCTGCAGGAGCTCAATCTGCGGCTCTTGAGTTTCGGCATCGCCGAATTCTCTGCGGAAGAAGCAAAACCGATTGTCGATGAACTTGCGGTATTCCTTGAACGGTTCGGGAGACGCTTCGGGACGCTTCGCGAGGACATCCTGCGCGACGTCGAGGAGATGCGCCGCGACTGCCATGCGAAACGGTGGAAGGCGTGTGCGGAGACGTTGGCGGCGGAGACCTCGCGGTTCCGGCATATCGCGTCCGTAAAGATCCCCGACGCGCAGCGTATTCTCGCCGACGCATCGCTCTTCTACGGCGCAGGTGGCACGCTGGTTTCGCTCATGTCGCGCATCGGCGATTCGGCGCGTAAGGTCTGGGGAAAGCTCAACGCGAAGCTGCGCGAACTGGAACGCCGCAACCACCGCATCGAGGATGTCAGCGCGCGCCTTGCGGAACTTGCGCGGCTTGACGAAGCGGACGTACCTCATCGTTGGCTGCAGCGGCTTCTTGAGCCTGCAGCGATGTGCGGCGACGCGCAGGTGAGGCCGAACGGAGAGAAGTCAGTCGCACCGCTTCCCAAGAGGTCGTCGAACATCAAATCCCAGAAGATCGTCTCGTGGATCACGCCGCGTAAGGTCGGGGAGCGTCCGGACGTCGCATCCATCGCGCAGGAGCGCGCGAAGCGACTGAAAGAGTGGATGCTCGCGTGTGGAATCTATCCGTCGAATGGAACAACCGCGCTTTCAGGTGGCGCATATTCCGATTTCGGAGATTTCGCCAACTTGATGCGGATCATTGAGCATGTCTGGCTGGGAGGCGGCGAGAAGGCACGGAAACTCCTTAATGTCAACGGCGCACCGACAGGAGGGAGGGCAAATGTCTCAATCGACCAGGCCACGCTGGAGTTTGAAGACATCATGCTTGAACGATGCTGAACAGCGAATCAGTCTTTGAAGAGCAATTGAAGGAGAGAGCAAATAATGAAATCAAACGCGAAGATGAAGTTCCAGAGCTGGAATACGACGGACGAGGAAGAACGTGCGAAACGGCGGGAGCGGGCCTCTGTCGAGTCGATGAAGGTAAGGACGGTCGATGCCCCGGACGGCTTTGGCGTCTATGAGGTGTCGCATCCGGCGGCGGACAGGCGCACGGCGAAGTACCGCGTGGAGATACGCTCGCTGGACGAGCCGATCAACACGTGCGACTGTCCTGACTTCGCGAAGAGCGGGCTTGGAACGTGCAAGCACATCGAGCGCGCCATGAAGAGCGCGGCGCGAAAATGCGGAAAGCTTCGCCGTTCGCCTCGCGCCGAGGTGTTCATGTGCCGCGATCCGTACGAGCCGAAGTTCGTTCCCGCAGAGGGGATGTCCATCGAGGCGAGGCGCGCGCTCGCCGGCTACTGCGACGCCGCTGGTCTCGTCAAGAACCGCACGGCCGCCGGGATCGACGCATTCGTTCGCATGTGCGACCGGCTGAACGAGGTGAAGCCCGGCTCCGTCCGCGTTTCGGAGGAAGTGCGCAGGCGGCTTGCCGAACTCGTCAGACGCGACGCGCTCGCACGTGCTGTCGAGGAGTTCCGCGAGATGCAGGGCGATGACGGGCAATGGCCTTTCCTGAAGCGGACGCTTTATCCGTACCAGCGCGAAGGTGCGTTCCATCTCGCCGGGAAGGGACGTGCGCTGCTTGCAGACGAAATGGGCCTTGGCAAGACCGTCCAGGCGATTGCCGCCGCGCTGCTCCTGCACGAGACGGTCGGGATCACGCGCGTGCTCGTGGTCGTGCCGGCTTCGCTCAAGGGCGAATGGGAGGACCAGATACGCTTCTTCTCCGACGCCGAGACGGAGCTCCTGTATGGGGAACGCCACGTGCGTCTTGCGCGATATGCGGCGACGACGGCGTTCTTCCTCGTCGCCAACTACGAGCAGGTCATCCGCGACTGGAAGGAGATCAACGACATTCTCAAGCCCGACCTCGTGATCCTCGACGAGGCGCAGCGCATCAAGAACTGGAAGACGAAGACGGCCCGCAACCTCAAGGGACTCTCCTCTCCGTATGCGTTCGTGCTGACCGGCACGCCGCTCGAGAACCGCATCGACGAGCTTTATTCGCTTGTCGAGTTTGTCGATCCCGCGCTTTTCGGCAGTCTCTTCAGATTCAACCGCCGGTTCTACTCCTTCGACGACGAAGGACACAACGAAGGCATGTGCAATCTGGAGAAGCTCCATGAGGCGACTTCGCAGATTCTCCTGCGTCGGCGCAAGGCGGCGGTGGAGGACGAACTTCCGGGGCGGATGACGAAGACCTACAAGACCGGCATGACACCGGAACAGGAGCGTCGTTACAATGAACATTTCCGCGAAGTGGCCGCACTCGTACAGCTGAGCAAAAAGCGTCCGCTCACGCCGAAGGAGCAGGAGCGCCTGCAGATGGAACTCAGCATGATGCGGATGCTCTGCGACACATGCTACATCCTGGATTCGAAGATCAAGGATTCGCCGAAGCTGGACGAGTTCGAGAACGTGCTGGACGATATTTTTGCGGACGATCCGTCGCGCAAGGTGATCGTGTTCTCGGAATGGACGCGGATGCTCGACCTCGTGATCGAGCGTCTTGAGAAGAAAGGCATCGGCTACGCGCTCCACACGGGGCAGGTCAACCAGAAGCGGCGTCGGGAGGAGATACGTCGATTCAAAGAGGATGCAGACTGTCGCGTGTTCCTCGCGTCGGAGTCCGGTGGCGTGGGCCTGAACCTCCAGGTTGCAAGCGTGGTGGCGAACCTCGACATGCCGTGGAACCCCGCGCGACTGGAGCAACGCATCGCGCGCGCGTGGCGCAAGAACCAGAAGCGGGACGTTCTGGTGGTGAACATGGTCGCCGCAGGGACGATCGAGGAACGGATGCTCCAGACGCTCGGCTTCAAGCAGGGACTTGCGGATTTCGTGTTGGACGCGATGGGCAACGCCGCTGACTTCGAGCTGCAGAACACCGAGAAGGCGAAGGGTAAGAAGAAGGAAAGCGCATTTATGCAGCGGCTCGCGTCCGTCATGGGCGAGGCCGTGAAGGTGAACGCGGCGGCGACGCCGAAGCCGAAGGGCGAGCCGACCATCCCGCCGGAGGATCGTCTGCGTGCGAGCGTCGAGGCGGAGTGTCCGGGCGTGGAGCGCCTGGTCGTCAAGTTCAGACGCGACGTCTCCGGGCGGAGCGTGGGCGGGGCGGTTGCGGTGGGGCGCGGCGTCGGGCGGAGCGAGATTGCGCAACGGATCGCCGAGACGCACGGAGTGGCGCTCCCGGATTCCGCCGTGGAGGTGATCGATCCCGAGACGTGGAAGCTGCTCCAGCGGCTTCGCGACATGGGCGTGATCTCGTTCTGCGGCGAGGACGTGAAGGATGTCGTTGTGAGGGATGCGCCGGACGCCGCCGCGATGGAAGCGGCGAAGCGCAGGAAGGCGGCGGAGAAGGCGGATGCCGAGACGCAGCGTCTGCTTGACATGGGCACGCTGCTTGTGAACGGCGGGTTCCCCGAAGAGGGGCAGGTGTCGCTCCGCAAAGCGATTGCCTTGGCGGCCGCAACGGCGCGTTATGCGCTTGGCACAGTTCCCGTGGAACGGGAGATTACGCCCGTGACAATCGATGAGCTGATCGTTGTCGAGGGCGAGTTGGATCTTCCTCAAGAATACGAGCTGGTGTTGCAGCATGCGGTCCAGGGGCTTGACATCCCGCGTCCGCTCGACTCGGCCCACGCGCTCGTCGAGCAATGCCGAGTGACGTGGAGGTGAGTGTCGAGCGCAATGGAAAGCGGAATAGAAGTTGGGGAACCCATGAAAATAATGCGTATGGCAAAGGCGTATATATTCGACATGGACGGAACGCTCGTGGACAACTGCGCGTGGCATGTGAGGGCATGGCGCGCGTTCGCTGTCCGCCATGGGCGCGAGATAACCGAGCGGCAGATACTGGAATGGATGGGCGCGCCGAGCGCGTACTACATGAACCGCATCTTCGACCGGGAGATCCCACCCGAGGAATGCGCCGCTCTGACCAGCGAAAAGGAATCGCTTTACCGCGAACTCTACGCGCCGCATCTCAAGTTGCCTGACGGCTTGGGCGATCTGCTCAGCGACGCACACAGGCAAGGTGTGAAACTGGCCATTGCGACAGGCGGATCCATCGACAACGTGGACTTCGTTCTCGATGGACTTGGAATAGGCGATTTGTTTGATGTGATCGTGGACGCGTCGCAGTACGAACGTGGCAAGCCCGCACCGGACTGCTATCTCATGGCTGCGGCTCGCCTCGGGCTTGCTCCATCCGAATGCCTCGTGTTCGAGGATGCCGTCGGCGGCGTGAGGGCGGCAAAAGCGGCGGGAATGCGCGTTGCCGCAATCACGGCGACGTTGCCGAGAGAGGTCTTGGCGGCAGAGCAGCCAGACATTCTCTTTGATTCATTTACCGAATTCAAGAGACCTCACGGATGAAGGCAATCTCCGTGTTCCCGATGGGGAACATTTGTGGTTGCTATCGTCCCGGAAATATGGTATGATACCGACCGGTAACACGAATTGGAATCGAAGTTATGTATGACATGAAACAGTTGGGCGCGTTTGTCGCCAAGGAGCGTAAAAGGCAGGGCGTGACACAGCTGCAACTGTCACAGGCCACCGATGTCGGCAGAAGGTTTATCGTCGAATTGGAGGGCGGCAAGGAGACGATTCAAGCTGGCAAGCTCCTGAAAGTGCTGGACACGCTCGGAATAGACTTGACGCTGACTGCACCGGAGGGGACCTGAAATGTCGCCGCCGCAAATCCGTACGGGTTCCATTGACGTCTATCTCCTCGGCAGGAAGGTGGGGTGCATAGATTATTCGTCGCATCGCAACGACATGCGTTTCACCTACGACGCGGAATATCTTGCATCCGAAGATGCTTTGCCTCTTTCATACGCGTTGCCGCTCAGAAGCGAGCCGTTCGATTCTGAACGAACGACGATATTCTTCGAGAATCTTCTGCCGCCTGACCAAGTACGTAGAAAACTTGGTCCGATCTTGCATCTGTCGCGGCATAACGTCTTTGGATTCCTGGAGGCGCTTGGCGGCGACTGCGCAGGCGCGATCTCACTTTGGCCCCATGGCGAAACACCGCTTTCGGGGAAAGAGCGCGTCAAGCGACTCGACGAAGATGATGCCGCTGAAATACTCGGATCGCTGAAGAAACGTCCTTTGTATGTCAATGGCATCGATGGTTACAGGATATCCGGTTCGGGCGCGCAGAACAAGTTGATTGCGAGGATTGTCAACGGCCATATCGAACTTCCCCTCTTCGGCGCGCCATCGACGCACATCATAAAGCCAGCGATTCAGGACTACGAGGATTCCGTATACAACGAGTACTTCTCCATGCGCTTGGCAGAACGGCTGGGACTTGCAACGGCGAAATGCGGATTGATGCGCGTCAAGGGAAGTATTTGTTATTGGACGGAAAGGTTTGACCGGGAGATCGTCGATGGCCAGGTCCGTCGGCTCCATCAGGAAGACTTCTGCCAGATATGCGGTATCTCCGGCGAGCTCAAATATGAAAGCGAAGGCGGTCCGTCGTTCGCACAGTGCATGGCCGTAATGAAGGAGATGAAGATCTCGCTTGCGGACAGGCTGTCGTTCATCGACAGGATGATTTTCAACTATCTGATCGGGAATGCCGATGCGCACGGAAAGAATTCGTCCATTCTTTATCGCGGCAAAGGACAAAGACGGCTTGCGCCGATCTACGATGTCATGTCAACCGCCATCTACGGCAACCTCTCGCGTGTCAACGCGATGTCGATTGGCGGAGCAAGGAAATTCGCGGATGTGAAACGTGAGCGTTTTGGAACGATGGCACAGGAGGCTGGGATGCGTCCGCAACTCGCCATCGACCGTCTCGACCGGCTTGTCGCGCGGATCGGCTCGGTTGCCCATACGCTGTCCGGCGAACTCGCTGCCGAATGGCCAAGCGACGTGTACGCGAAAATCGAATCGGTCATAGCAGACCAAGTAGAATCCCTGTGAAAAGAAAGGAATAGATCATGGAAATGACAGACCTGACAGAAAAGACGCTCGCGACGGAGCGCAAGTACACCGGGAAGATTATCAGCGTCGATCTTCTTGACATCGAGCTGCCTGACGGGCGCAAGGCGAAGCGCGAGGTGATCCGCCACGGGAACGCCGTCGCCATCCTCGCGCGCCGCCCCGACGGCAAGTTCGTGTTCGTGAAGCAATACCGCAAGGCGGCGGAAGAGGCGCTCATCGAGGTCATCGCGGGCGGACTCGAACCGGGCGAAGCCCCGATCGAAGGTGCGAAGCGCGAGACCGCCGAGGAGACCGGCTACGAGGTGACGAGCATCAAGTTCCTCACGACCATCATCTGTACGCCGGGCTACTGTGAGGAACGCATCCACCTCTACTTCGCGGAGTTGTCCGAGGCGGCACACGCCCAGGACCAGGATCCAGACGAGAACGTCTATCCCGTCGTCCTCTCCAAGGCCGAGGTCGAAGACGCTATTCGCAACGGTACGATCTTCGATTCCAAGACATTGTCCGCCTGGCTCTGCTGGAAGATCGCAAAGTAGGAATGGGCACGAACTTGAAATAACGGTGAAGTCATGAGTGGGACAAGGCCAACCGCGATTGAGGTGCGCGGGGCGAGGAAGAACAACCTCAGGAACATTGACGTCGATATTCCGCTGGGGAAGATCGTCGGCGTGGCCGGCGTCTCGGGAAGCGGCAAGTCCTCCCTCGCGCTGGGCATCGTGTATGCGGAGGGATCGCGGCGCTATCTCGAATCGCTCTCCACCTACACCCGTCGGCGGATGACGCAGGCGGAGCGCGCGGAGGTGGACGACGTGCGCTACGTGCCGGCCGCGCTGGCGCTCCGGCAGCGTCCCGGCGTCCCCGGCATCCGCTCCACGTTCGGCACCTCGACGGAACTGCTCAACTCGCTCCGGCTCATGTACTCGCGCCTCGCGTCGCACCGCTGTCCGAACGGACACTACCTCGCGCCGTCGCTGGACGTGGCGGCGGAGCGCGAGCTGGTCTGCCCCGAATGCGGCGCGCGTTTCTTCGCACCCGGCGCGGAGGAGCTTGCCTTCAATTCGCAAGGCGCGTGCAAGCGCTGTGATGGCACCGGCGTGGTGCGCGAAGTCGATCTGGCGACGATCGTGCCGGACGATTCGCTCACGATTGACGAGGGTGCCGTCGCGCCGTGGCAGTCGCTCATGTGGTCGCTCATGAAGGACATCGCGCGCGACCATCTCGGCGTGCGGACGGATGTGCCGTGGCGCGACCTCACCGACCGGGAGCGGGACATCGTCCTCCACGCGCCGCCGGAAAAGCACCACATGGTCTATCAGATCAAGAAGGACGGGCGCTCCGGCGAGATGGACTTCACCTTTTTCAACGCCATCCACACAGTCGAGAACGCGCTCAAGAACGTAAAGGACGAAAAGAGCATGAAGCGCGTCGCGAAGTTTTTGAAGGAGGGACCGTGTCCCGACTGCGGCGGCACGCGCCTCTCCGAACGCGCCCGCGCACCGCTTCTGCGCGGCATTCCACTCGACAAGGCGTGCGAAATGACGCTCGCCGAGGCGGAGGCGTGGGTGCGCGGCGTTCCCGCTTCGCTTCCCAAGCCGATGCGTCCGATGGCGGAACGGATTTGCGAAGCGTTTCATGATACGTCGCGCCGCCTGATGGAACTCGGCCTTTCGTATCTTTCCCTCGACCGCGCCGCATCTACGCTTTCCACCGGCGAGCGCCAGCGCATGCAGCTCGCCCGCGCCGTCAGAAACAGGACGACGGGTGTCCTGTATGTTCTCGATGAGCCGTCCATCGGACTCCACCCGTCGAACCTGGAGGGGTTGACGGGCGTAATGGACGACCTGGTCGCCGACGGCAACACGGTCCTGCTCGTGGACCACGACACGCAGGTCCTTTCCCACGCCGACTGGATCGTGGAACTCGGCCCCGGCGCCGGCGCGAATGGCGGCCGCCTCATTGCGGAGGGAACGGTGGGTGAGATCGCTAAGAACCCCAAGTCGATGATTGGGCCGTTTTTGGCCACAGGGTGTACACGGGACAAAAGAGACAAAAAGGACGTAAGGGACGCAAAGGGTCCTCAGAGCAAACTCCGCGCCTCCGCATCTCCGCGTGAGATAAAGCTCTCCACTTCGGCGATTCATACCGTGCAGCCGCTGGAGGTGACGTTTCCAAAGGGCAAACTTTCGGTCGTGACGGGCGTTTCCGGCAGCGGCAAGACGACGCTGATCCTTGAAAGCCTCGTTCCGGGGCTCGCTGCGCAGATCGGGGGACACGCACTCCCTGCGCACGTCCGCGCGCTCTCCGCACCCGGCATCGCGCAGGTGAAGCTTATCGATGCGACGCCCATCGGCATCAACATCCGCTCGACCGTTGCGACGTACGCGAACGTCCATGACGAACTTCGCAAGATCTACGCCCGCACGGCGGACGCGAAGGAACGCGGGTACAAGGCGGGCGACTTCTCGTACAACACGGGCGCGCTGCGCTGTCCGACCTGCGACGGCACGGGTGAAATCAACCTGGACGTCCAGTTCCTGCCGGATGTCGATATCCCCTGCCCCGACTGTCGCGGCGCGCGGTACGCGAAGGCGGCGTTTGCCGTCAAGCGGAAGGGTGTCTCGCTTCCCGAATTGATGGCGATGAGCGTCGATGAGGCGCTGGAAGTCTGCGCGGACCTTCCGCTCGTCAAAAGCCGTCTTCAGATTCTGCACGACATCGGCCTCGGATACCTCACGCTCGGAGAGGAGACGCCGGGTCTTTCCGGCGGCGAGGCGCAGAGGCTCAAGCTCGCCAGCGAGATGGGACGCGGACAGGGAGACACGGTGTTCGTCTTCGACGAACCGACGATCGGACTTCATCCCCTCGACGTGCGTACGCTGATGGAGGTGTTCCGGCATCTGATCGGCAACGGCGCAACCGTGATCGTGATCGAGCACGACCTCGACGTCATCCGCTCGGCAGACTGGATCGTGGACATGGGCCCCGGCGGCGGCAAGGCTGGCGGCCGAATCGTCGCCACCGGTACCCCCTCCGAAATCAAATCCTGCCCCCAAAGTATGACAGGGAGGTATTTATGAAACGGACCCGACTGGTCTGGATCGTTGACTGTCTATGTGCCGCATTGCTGATTAGCATGATGGTCTGGGTGGCGTGTCGCTATGCCGCATTGCCCGATAGAATTCCGGTTCACTATGGCGCGGACGGCGTCATTGATGGATATGGCGACAAGAGTATGATTTGGGTGCTGCTGTCTATTGCGTGGTTCATCGTTGGTTTGTTGTCGGTTACGGAACTGTTTCCAAAATACTGGAACATCCCTTTCAAGGTTACGAAGGAGAATCAGGCGCGGGTACTGACAATTGCATGGCACATGCTCAGCGCCACAAAGTTGATTGTCACGGGAGTCTTTGCCTATCTGGCAATCAAGGTTACGCAGGGCGGAAATCTGTCTGCGTATTTTGCGCCAATATTTATTAGCGCAATTTCTTTGAATTCGTTGTATTGGGTTGTCAGACTGTTCTTGAACCGAAAGTGAAGATCCGTTTAGATGCTGTTTAGCCGCAAAGAACGCAAAGGAGCATGGTATGCTCATAAACTTTGGCCCGGAGAAGTTTCAGTGCAAGAAAGTTGCGAAACGGCTTTAATCCTTTGCGATCTTTGCGGATAAAAGAATCATAAAACCATGAAAAAGAAAATCCGCTGCCCATACTTCGAGCTGAACGACCTGGAGCGCGCGTACCACGGTGGGGGACTCCGTGCCGGAACGACCGCAAGCTCTTTGAGTATTTGATGTACGAGGTACAGAAGTGCGGCCTGAGCAGAGACATGATTATCCAAAAGCGCGCGGCGTTCCACGTTGCGTTCGAACGCTTCGACTTCAAGAAGATCGCCTGCCACTGCTTTAGGTACAAAGAATTGTTGCGTTCCGGGCATTAATGCGAGTAGCACGACAGCATTCAACTTGATACTCTTCCTGGAAAAAGGAAGTGGCTTCCGTTCGGTGAAACCCGTATAATACGGGGTGTCAAAAACCACTGAAAGAGAGGCTGTCGCGGCACCTCCTGGCGGCGAAGCTGGACGAGACGGTGCAGGACGCGGTGCTGGCGCACGGCGCCGCCTACGTCCACGACGACACGATCGTCTCGATAGCCCCCTCGGACATCCAGAAGCCGTACGCGCAGGAGGGCGGGATGCCGTTTCTTGCGAAGGTGTGGGACGGGAGCAGGGGCCGCGTGGGCGACAACCTCGGCTACAACCTGTGCTTCGCCACGGCCACCCCGAGCATGAGCTGCAGGATCGTGCCGCTGCGCATGACGATGTGGTCCGCGAAGGAGGACGGGTTCACGAGCGAGAACGACAAGGTCCTCGGCGTGATAAGGGATGTCGCCAGGGAGTGCGAAAGGCGCGGCATATACGTGTACGACAGGGGCGGGGACGGGAACTGGCTCTTCGACTTCTTCATCGCCGAGGGGCTTGACTTCATCGTCCGGCTCGTCGGAGACCGTGCGCCTGCCGGACCATCCGGGCGTGGAGCTGCGCCTGGTGGTCGTGAAGTGGCCCGGGAGCGAGAAGCCCATGATGCTGCTGACCACGCTCCGCGCGGCCCGCTCCCGCAGAAGCCTCCAGCAGGTCGTGGAGGGTTATCTCACGCGCTGGCGCGTGGAGGAGACGATACGGTTCGTGAAGCAGGCATACGA
>Ga0256407_10003344_pt1 | contig 28743 bp, 23 predicted proteins | sample RumenRJG_04DNA_FD_193489 | JGI IMG/M metagenome (GOLD analysis project Ga0256407, IMG submission 193489) | Bovine rumen microbial communities from Lethbridge, Alberta, Canada - RJG_04 | ecosystem: Host-associated > Mammals > Digestive system > Stomach > Rumen | place: Canada: Alberta...
AGAAGTGCAGGTTGCTGTTCTTTATCGGATAGAACTCCAGTCCAGCCAGATAGCCGTAGGCCGTGCGATACTTACCCTTCTCTATCACGCCGTTCGACTTAGAGAAGCCCTCGTTATCCAGCATTCCCTCAGCAAACACGCTCCACTTGGGATTGAATCGATACTGCGCCTTCAATACCATCGACAGATACTCGGCATCGTTCTGATGACCACCCAGGGCGTTGTTGCCCACAAATCTCGACACGATACCCTCGCGGTCGATGCCCTCGCGCATATACATCACGTCGAGGAATGCATCGAAATTGTTAAGTTTCAGTTGGTTACCCAGTGCCACATAATGGCTCTGATAGCCCTTGGCCTGACTCATGATAGAGTAGCTCCAGCGCGTACTCAGCACGCCGCCGAAGTTGCCATTCCAGTTTACGCTATACACCAGGGGCACCTTCGACTGCTCGTAGCCCTCGCCATACATATCGCTCATGCTGGCACTGCGACTGTCAACCGCCTGCAACTGCAACTGATGATCGGGGCTGAGCTGCAACTGCAGTGTGGCACCTGTAAGGAATATGCTCATATTGTCAAGCATGTCCGAATACTGGTAAATCTCTATGGGGTTGGTGTCGTACTCGAAACCTCCATAGGCAGCGCACTGCTTACCTAAGAACATCGAGAACACATCGTTCAACTTCACACCTATTCCGGCTATGTCGATAGATGTGGCAGGCATGTTGTCCAGTCCGTCGGGAGTGGGCGCATTGCTACGGTTCAGTCGCTGTCGCCAACGGAATGAGAATGTATCATTAACCTTTCCCTTAGCCTCGATGCGTATCTCGTGCATGTTGAACTTGGCACTCTCCAGTTCGCCACTGCCTTGATTCACGTCGAAGCTGTTGTTCAGGTTCAACAACAGGTGGAAATTATCTTGCTTCTTCTCTATATTCGTCACCTTCTCAAACAGCGACTGCTCGCCTGCCGAGGCGTCCTTGTCCTGCTGCGCGCTGGCTGTCATAGCCCCGCACAGCATCATTGCCATCAGTATACTCTTTTTCATAATTAGGCGTATTCTAATTGCAAATTTACATAAAAAACCGATATTTATCATTGTTTTAACAAATATTATGTTGTAAAACCAGCCGAATAATACGCAAAAGATATCTCCCACACGTGGGAGAAATATTTTCCACGTGTGGGAGAAAAAATAAGGCTTGCATTACTGATTACAATGCCACGAGTAGAGGCATTGACTGGTGTTCCATTCAGTGCATAGTTTATTAGATTATTCTAGCGAAAACGGTATTAGAACCTATAGCGCAGACCGGCGCAGAGCAGTCCCTTCTCGCCCACTCCAGCCTCGACAAATCCACGAACGTTGCCACCGAACTCAAGACCGAGGGCTGTGGCCTGGAACATGAAAATGCATTTAGTCTCGTCCTTGGCCTCTGGGTCGTGTGCCTTTGCCTCGCCCTCGACAGATACAGAGGCGAACATCACACCGGCAGAGAGGGCTGAATACATGCCAAAGCTCTTCTTGCGCAGCCAGTTGAACTTAACTGAAGGCATAACGGTGATGAACTTCTCATTCAGGTCCTTAGTGTTGGTTTTCTTGTCGATGGCTTTACATCCAGCAAATGCAGCCACACCACCTACACCAACAACTGGCGAAACGTGGTAATAGTACTCAACACCGACTGGGCCAAAGAATGAGCTCTGGTCACCAGCTGCAACAGCAAAGGCGCTAGTGATGGAAGATACAATGTCGGATGCTGAATCTATACCATAGAACACACCGATCTCATGTTTTGTCTCGTCCTGAGCATTTACGCTCACTGTAGCCATCATGGCAGCTACAACCATCAAAAAAAACTTTTTCATCTTAACTATAGCATTAATTGTCATCGTGAGTCATGTCGAGCACCAACATTCTTAACACAACAGCAAACACGGCTATTGCAAAGACCAACAGAATAATCAGAACTGCCTCCATATCCTCAACAATTTAAAATTATACTTTAATTTATTTTTCTGCTAGTATGGGTTGTGTGGGCTTCGTCGAGCGCCAGCAACTGTACTACGATGGCAAGCACCAATAAAGTGAAGACCACCAATATCATCAGAGTTGTTTCCATAATTTTTTCAAATTTTCATTCGCGTTTGATTTCGTCGGCAAAAGTACAACAAAAAGTCCGTACTCACAAGAGTACAGACAAATGGTCGGACGGTTTCAGACAAATGGTCGGAAAAAACGACGAATCGTCGGGCAAAAGACAAGATGTCGGACGATTACGCGTCGTTTTGCGTCTGTTTATAGGTAGTTGGCGTCATACCAAACTTGGCACGGAAATTACGTGTAAAAGTGTCGGCACTGGTGAATCCGCTGGCCATACTAACCTGCTCGACAGTAAGCTCGGGCTTATCGTTCATCAGACGTACGGCATAGTCGAGACGCAACTCGCGGACGTAGGCAGGCAGCGATGCATTGTCACTACCCTGCGCAAAGGCGGCACCGATGTGCTCCTTTGACAGACCAGTGCGATCGATAAGTGACTGACGGCCAAAATCAGGCTGCAGGAACAGTTGCTCGTTCTCTATCAGATCGCGCAGGAAGAGGAACAACTGCTCGTCGGTGATAGCGGTGCCATCGGATATGCTGATACCTGCACCAACGGTACTTGGTTCTGCAACTGCTGATTCAGCTGTATCTTTCTGAGGTTCGGCAGTATCTGTCTGAGCTTCTGCAGTATCTGTCTGAGCTTCTGTGGTCTCAGTCTGAAGTGCTGCTGGTTTGGCTGGTTCTTCGGCACGCGGAGCTGCAGGAGCCTGATGTGCCTTGGCTTCTGCCTGCTGGGCCTGTTTCAGAGCCCTATATTTCTCCCTATACTCTACTGCCTCGGTAATCTGGCGAGCCATGATGCGGTTGCGACGCTGGGTGATGCGCCACTGCAGGAATACATAGAGTGCAAAGGCCAAAACGAGCATAACTACTGCGCCTAAGGCCTGACTGAGAGCTGAAACAAAACGGTTCTTGGCTTGCTGCTCGGCTATCTGACGCTCCTTGCCTTGTGTATTGTAAATGGTGGCAAGTTCGGCCGACACGCTACGTTTCTGGCGAACAAGGGCAGAATCGTAGACTTCGGAAATCTGCATGGCTACACGGAGAGCCGAGTCGCGACGACCTGCGTTGTAGTTGGCACGCATCTTAGGCAGAAGGTTACGGCCAATGGTCTCAAGGTCGTAGTCGTAGCCCCAATCCTTGATAAACTGGTCAAGATACATATAGTTATCTGAAGCCTCGTGATAGCGACGGGCTGCAACCAGGTATTCGCAACCATTGATGCGGCCTTCGATACTCTGTCCGAAGTCGGTATTAGAATAGGCTTCATAATTGCGGTAGGCCTCGGCCACCTGGCCGCGCATCTGGCACACCTCGGCACGGTGGAGATAAACCAGGGCACGAAGCGTCTTAACCTCTTTCTCAATAGGCTTGGGCTGCTTCTCATAGATAGTGACCAGCGAGTCCATACGGTCTACCCACACACCTGCCCCATCGAGTTTGTGATGGAGATGGGAAACAGCGATATTCTCGAGGGTTTCTATGCTGGCTACTATACCGCGGTTGGTAGAATCGTTGGGCGTTTGCAATACCCACTTATAGGCCTCGGCATAGCTTTTAGCAGCCTCATCATGGCGCTCAAGCATCATCTGCGTGTCGCCCAGACACAGGTAGAGTGTCTGCAACTCGCTAGGACGATCAGGACTATCCACATTCTTAAGCTTGTCGATAAGGCGCAAGGCAGTACGCATAGCATTATCGTAGTCGCGATCGGTAGTAAGCATGATAACGAGGTTGGTACCAGCGTGGATATACTCCCAGAAATCCTCGGCAGGAGGATTCTCGATAGCAACGACGCGACGGAAGTACTCTATGCACTTATCCGCCTGTCCCATCTGGAAATAGGCTACACCACGATAGCCATCGGCACGTATGGGCGAGAGTTCGCCTATTTCGGCCAGACTATCGGTAACGGCAAGAAAATGCTGGAAATCGCCTGAAAACCTGGCAGCCAGTGCTATACTGTCGCCATGTGAACGTACAAGCCCAGATGGTATCTTGCTCTGTTTTTCACTGCCCTTACCACCACAAGCTGTGATCATGGTAAGAGTGATTATTACACCTATTATATATATATACCTAAATAATCTCATCAGAAATAGTTTGCGGGTGCAAAGGTAAGCATTATTTTGAAAACCTAAAAACAAAATGTAGTTTTATTGTGTTTTTTACTATCATTTTCTTGATGTAATTAATTAAAATTAGCATAATTTGTCCGACGATCTGTCGTTTTGTTCGACAGATTGTCTATTTTATCCGACGATTTGTCTGAAACCGTCCGACCATTTGTCTTTGCTATTGCGGGAGTGATTTTTTTGCCTTACCTTTGCACTCGGATAATTTAAACATATCATTCCTTTCTTTAAAAATTTAATGTGAACCTAATAATCAATTATCCTTTTGACAATACCCGCCGCAGCGAGAAACCATGGAACGAGAAAAAAAACAAGCTGCGGAACGAGCCCCAAGCCGACTACAGGCCTGGGGCTTTTTATATCATTATGATGCCTGCACGGCAAAAAATCGGGGGAATGTTTCGTTATTTCGAAATAATCACCTATTTTTGCATACGAAATTAGTAATGTGATATGGCAAAAGAACAATCGGCAACGAAAGAGCGGCAGCGTACTGACCTGCGCGAGCCGCGTAGATATAAGGTAACGATATACAACGACGACTTCACAACAATGGAATTTGTGGTGAAGATACTTACACAAGTGTTTTTTAAGAGTGAGGCCGAGGCGGAGGCGCTGATGCTGAAGGTACACCATAGCGACAAGGCTGTGGTGGGCGTGTATAGCTACGACGTAGCCACATCGAAGGTGCGCAAGGCTACCACTATGGCTCGCGAAGAGGGATTCCCCCTACGACTAACTGTTGAACCCGCTAAAGAATAAAGCTATGCCAGAGATAAAACAGACCGAACGTGCAGCCAAAGTACTGAAACTTACGATGGACTGCTGCAAGGAATACCGACACGAGTTTGTTATGCCCGAACACCTGTTGCTGGTACTAACCGACGACTTCAACTTTGAGCGTGTGTTTGGCAACTACTCTGATATACAAGTGCTGGGACAGCGACTGGAAGAGAAACTGGATGAGGTGGAGCAGGTGCCCGAAGACAAGGATTATGCCCCGGAGGCATCGACACAGATGGGACAACTGCTAGAGTTTGCCTGCGGACAGGTTATCAACAGCAGCGCCCGGGCTCTCGACATACCGCATCTGGTAATGGGACTGCTGCATCTGCCCGATTCGTGGGCCAGCTATCTTCTGAAAGGGGCATTGGGATTCAACGAGACCAACTTTATGAGCGAACTGATAAGCGCATACGAGTTTGACGACCGACTGGATCAGGAAACGGGTGCTGGACCACAGAATGCAGCCTGGCGCCGACTTGTGACGTGCATGAACGACCTGTACGGCAATCACAACCCGCTGATTGGTCGCGAGGAGGAGTTAGCCAGAACGATACAGGTGCTGTGTCGCCGCGACAAAAACAACCCGCTGCACGTGGGCGAGCCTGGCGTGGGCAAGACTGCACTGGTGTGGGGACTGGCACGTATGATAGAGGAAGGTAATGTGCCCGAGCGACTGAAGGGTAGCAAGATATACCAGCTCGACATCGGAACACTGCTGGCTGGTACACAGTTCCGCGGCGATTTCGAGAACCGCATCAAACAGATAATGGACGGCATACAGGAGGAGAGTAACAAGAACATCGTGTATATCGACGAGATACACACACTGGTAGGTGCCGGAGCCACCGGCGAGGGTTCGATGGATGCTTCGAACATGCTGAAACCATACCTGGAGAGCGGCAGCATACGTTTTATCGGCTCGACCACCTACGAGGAATACAACCGTCACTTCTCTCGTTCGAAGGGACTGGTACGCCGATTCCAACAGATAGACATCCCCGAGCCTACACCCGAGGAGACCAAACACATACTGCGCCAACTGCGCGAGCAATACGAGAGTTACCACGGTGTGACTTACGACGAGGCCGCTCTAGACTATGCCGTGGACGCCAGTTATAAGTTTGTGAACGACCGATTCCTGCCCGACAAGGCTATCGACCTGATAGACGAGGCCGGAGCCTCGTTCGAAGTAAAAAGTAACAAGGAAGATGTAAGAATTAAGAAGGCTGACATCTCGGAGGTTCTGGCTAAGACCTGCAAGGTGGATGCGATGGCAATCGATGACGACGAGGACACCGCACGATTGGAAACACTGGCACCACGCCTGTTATCGAAGATATACGGTCAGGACGAGGCCATCCGACAGGTTGTGGAATCGGTACAGATGTCGAAGGCCGGACTGCTTGACGACAACAAACCACTGGCATCGCTGCTGTTTGTAGGCCCTACCGGTGTGGGAAAGACCGAGGTGGCACGTGTGCTGGCCAGCGAACTGGGCATACAACTGCTACGATTCGACATGAGCGAATATACCGAAAAGCATACCGTGGCCAAGTTGATTGGCTCGCCTGCAGGTTACGTGGGTTACGAAGATGGCGGTCTGTTGACAGACGCCATCCGCAAGACTCCCAACTGCGTGCTGTTGCTCGACGAGATAGAGAAAGCGCACCAGGACATCTACAACATCCTACTCCAGGTGATGGACTATGCCCGACTGACAGACAACAAGGGGCGCAAAGCCGACTTCCGCAATGTGATACTCATCATGACCTCAAATGCCGGAGCGCAGTTTGCGGGGCAGGCCAATATCGGATTCACAGGCAACGTATCGCGCGGAGAGGCTATGCTTAAGCAAGTCAAGAAGACGTTCAAGCCTGAGTTCATCAACCGACTGACTGGTACAGTGGTGTTCAACGATATGGATCGCAACATGGCAACACTTATTCTGAAAAAGAAACTGGGCGAGCTGCAGGAGAAGTTGACTGCAAAGCAAGTAGAGATGACACTGAGCGACGAGGCGTTCAACCTTTTGCTCGACGAGGGATTCACCTGCGAGTATGGCGCCCGCGAGATGGACCGTGTGATAGCACAGCGCCTGAAACCGATGCTGATGCGCGAGATACTCTTCGGCAGTCTGAAACAAGGTGGTTCTATTATAATAGGTACGCGCGATGGCAGTTTATCAATTGGATGACGACCTGTGGTTCCCCGATCCACACCTGGGCGAGGAGGACGGACTGGTAGCAGTGGGCGGCGATCTGTCAATAGACCGCCTGTTGCTGGCCTACTCCAACGGTTTCTTCCCCTGGTTCTCGTTTAAGCATCAGGACGAGCCCCTGTGGTACTGTCCCTTGCAGCGCTTCGTCATCTTCCCCGGCGAGATACACATAAGTCACTCCATGCGTCAACTTATAAATAAGGGAGAGTATCGTATAACTGTAAATAAGGATTTTGAGGGTGTGATACGCGGTTGCGCCACAGCCCAGAAACGAAACAAGGACGAAGGCGCATGGCTAGGTCCACAGATGATAGAGGCATACACCGAAATGCACAGACAAGGATTTGCTGCCAGTATAGAAGTATGGGAGGGCGATGATCTGGTTGGTGGACTATATGGAGTGAACCTCGGCTCATCGTTTTTTGGCGAGAGCATGTTCTCGCTGGTACCCAGCGCATCAAAGCTAGCCTTGATATATCTTGCCAAGAAGTTTGATGCCCTAGGCGGAAAGCTTATCGACTGCCAATTAGAAACTACCCACCTTAAAACCATGGGAGGACGCTATATTCCCTACGAAGAATACATCAATATAATCAAAAGCTAGCTCTAATTGACAAAAAGTGTAAAATTACACTGTCTACGTGCACAAAATTGCTGTGTTCGCGCACAATTAGTTGATATATATCAAAAGAAACGCACTTTTTCAAGGAAAGTGAGTATTATTTCTTTGCTGGTTGCGAAAATCGTCGTACCTTTGCAACGTCAAAAGACAAGAAGTTGATCTTCAATAAGAAGCATAGAAACAATACAGAGGTATTAGTTAAGGTATATAAGATTGATTGATTTAGGTTTTAGTTAGAGTTAATAGTTAGTTAGAATTTGGTTTTAGGTTTATTAGTTAGTTAAATTGGAGATAGGTATTTCTAAGGTGTTAGAAAAAGATTTGTTAGTAAGGATAACAAAGACGCAGTGGTGACACTCCGTTTTTTCTCAGAAAAGGTTTTTAGTTATTCATAGATTGTTGGTGCCGCCCTCGAGTCGTTGATGACCCTTGAGCGGCTTTTTTTTGCGTATAATCGAAATAAAGGGAAACTTACTTGTTAAGCTTAAGCTTTTCTGACCAGCTGCCACGGAACAGGCGTACAAGGAAGATGATACCACGGAAGGTGAGTTCGATAGCCATAGCGGTCCACACACCTCGCAAGCCCCACTTTGGTGCCAGCGATGCAGCCAAAGTAAGACGAACAGCCCACATACTACCCAGACTCATAATGGCAGGGATAATAGTATCGCCTGCACCCACAAAGATACCATTGGTAACAATGGCTGCAGCAAACATAGGCTCGGCCCAGGCCTCGATACGCAGGACCTGTGTACCGAGCGTGATAACCTCGTCGACCGGCGACATGAGCGACATAAGCTCGGGGGCAAAAATCCACATCATAACCCCCATAAAGGTCATAACACAGATACCAAGACCTACAGACATATGTGCAAACGAACGGGTGAGTTGCTTCTGTCCAGCGCCTATGCCCTGCCCCACCAGCGTGGTAGCAGCCTCAGCAATACCAAAGCCTGGCATGTAGCATAGGCTCTCGACGGTGATGGCTAGAGAGTGGGCCGCAATGGCAATCGTACCCAACGGGGCAACGATAAGCGTACTTACCATCTGAGCCGATCCCATCAGAAGATGTTGCAGACCCATTGGAGCACCTATCTTAAAAGCATTGCCGACGGTATCACTCTTGGGACGGAACGAGCCGGGACGACCTACAAGCGAGAGCATCTTTGACCGTACAAGCAGGAAATACATCATAAGACTGGCCGTGACCAGCATGGCTGCACCAGTACCAATGGCAGCTCCCATTACACCAAGGTCGAGAATATAGATGAAGAAGTAGTTGAAAACCACATCCATCGCACACATACCAATATTAAGCATTGACGGTATCTTCATGTTGCCCGAACACTTCAGCATCGATCCTGCCAGACCTTCCATCTGGAAGAAGATGCCACAAGCACCGAAAATGGCGAAATAGAGAGATGCATCGCGAGCAATCTCGGTTGTACCGCCCATCCAGTAAGGAAGGAAGGGACTGATGCCTACTGAAACCAACGATATAAGGAGCGCCCAGACCATACAGCATACCAACGACTGACGGAGCACACGACGGGCAGCCTCGAAATCATTTGCACCGATGAAATGCGCCACCTGCACCGAGAATCCCATATTTGCCGCCGAGGCCAGTCCACCAAGAAGCCAACCGGTAGTCTCGACCAATCCTATAGAGGCTGAGGCCTTGGCGCCAAGATGACCAACCATCGAGGCGTCGATGAAGAACATAACGGTTGCAGAGATCTGAGCCAAGATAGAAGGTATACTCAAACTAACGATGAGCCAGAGCTTTTCTCTCTGTGTCATCGTGCGGCCTTCGCGTATGTAGGAAAGCAGCAATTCGCTATTTTTTACCTTCTTCATGTTGTAGTTACGTCTGAATAAAAAAAGGATGCGATCAACTCGCATCCTAACTTTTGTGGGCGTTGACGGATTCGAACCGCCGACCCTCTGCTTGTAAGGCAGATGCTCTAAACCAGCTGAGCTAAACGCCCCTTCTTCGACAAGCGAAGCGACTTACGTCGTGTTCTTTTTTGTAAGCGGGTGCAAAGGTAAGAAGATTTTTTGAGACCGCCGCACGTTTTGCCAAAAAACCGCCAAATTTTAACCTCTATTCACAATTCAGCCCAATAAATGCTCAATATCGCCCTGTGGAAGGATGCAAAGTATGGCTTTTCCGTCGGGTGTATAATTTACATTTGAGCATGAGAAAAGTTCGTTGATAATACTCTCCATCTCGTCATTATTCAGAATCTGACCATAAGGTATGGCAGCACTCTGGGCCAACTTAACAGCCAGGGCTGAATGAATAGACGATAACGAATCGGATGCACCGGCAGAAGAAACCATCTCACGGAGCAATGATTGGGGATTGATGCCATCGATACCGGCTGGTACGCCATTTACTGCATAGGTATTGCCACCCAGGTCGCTGAGATCGAAACCTAACGAGGCTAACTCGGGCAACAGCTGTTGCATGGTAACAGCCTCAGACGGTGAGAACTGCACAGTCTCGGGGAAAAGCAATGTCTGAGTACTAAGGGCGTGCCCACCCTGCTGACTAATGTAGCGATCGTAGAGCACACGCACGCTGGCGCGATGCTGGTCGATAATCATCAGTCCTGACTTTACTGCAGTCATAAGATACTTTCCCTTATACTGGTAGTGAGCAGGCGACTTCTCGGAGAGAATATCTGTAGCCGACTGTGGTTCGATGATATTATCGTCGTCGAAGAAAGACTGCTGCTGTACAGGTTCCTCACGAGTAGCGCCCTGTTCCAGTCCCTCGTAGAGCGATTCCCACTGGTTGACGGGGGCATGACTCTGCTTGAAGGGATTGTAGTCGGGATTATAGTTTACACGGGGAGCAGCTAAGTAGCTGCTGTCGTGTGTATTATCAAAAACAGGAATATCAGGCTGGCCCTGGGTATCGAAATCGATCGAAGGCACCTCGCAGAACTTACCGATGCCATCGCGAACAGCGGCTGAGAGAATCTGCCAGATGGCCTGCTCATTCTCAAACTTTATCTCAGTCTTTGTAGGATGGATGTTAACATCTATCTCGCCCGGGTCGACCTCGATAAACAGGAAATACGGCACAGCCATACCTTCGGGTACCAACCGGTCGTAAGCCTTCATCACAGCCTTGTGGAAGTAGGCGTGCTTCATGAATCGTCCATTGACGAAGAAATAGTCGCAACCACTCTTCTTACGGGCAGATTCGGGTTTGCCAACGAATCCGGACACCTTACACATAGCCGTCTGTACCTCTACGGGCAGAAGGTCCTGACTATACTGCTTGCCAAAAACATCGGCTATGCGCTGACGTGTGCTACCGGCACGCAGGTTCAACATCTCTACCCCATTATGATGCAAGGTAAAGTGGATGTTGGGGTAAACCAGCACGATACGCTCGAAGGCTGTTAGTATATTATTAAGTTCGGTGGCGTTGGTCTTAAGGAACTTGCGACGGGCAGGAACATTAAAGAAGAGGTTATCTATCTTGAAGTTGCTTCCAACAGGGCATGACACGGGTTCCTGACCGGTGACACGCGAACCTGCAAGCGTAATCTTTGTACCTATCTCATCCTCGGCAGTACGAGTCTGCAACTCTACCTGAGCAACAGCGGCTATCGATGCGAGTGCCTCGCCACGGAACCCCATAGTGCGAAGGGCAAACAGATCGCCAGCCTGTGAAATCTTGGATGTAGCATGACGTTCGAATGCCAGTCGGGCATCGGTCTCGCTCATTCCTTTACCATCGTCGATAACCTGGATAGAGGTTCGTCCGGCATCAACCACAATCACATGGATGGTGGTGGCACCGGCATCTACAGAATTCTCGACCAGCTCCTTGATAACCGAAGCCGGACGCTGTATAACCTCACCAGCTGCTATCTGGTTGGCTACGCTGTCGGGGAGAAGATGGATTATATCGCTCATTTCTTTTCGCGCCAGTTAAAAATATCGTAACGATCAGTTGGTCGCACGTAGTTGTACCAGGCAAATCCAGGCAGATACTTGCGGTCGGCAGGTATCTGATTGAGTGGATACATGGTACCGCTACTCTTTGGAGTCCACACCTTCTGGAGTTTACGATCCTTGAGATACATGCGGAGCTCGGATGTTTCCTGGTAGTTATATATAATAGGTATACTGTCGCCCTCTTCGAAGAAATAACCTATCAGCACATTACCCTTGGCACGTGTCTCGTGGATATTACCATCTACAAAAAAGGCAAACATCTCCTTCGACGACACCTGATTATACTTTGTGGTATCGCTACGGAGCTGTTGTATTGAGAAACAGTTGTCGATAACGTGGGCGTGGTCGATGAGCGAATCCTTCATAAACACTTCTATACGGTCGCCCAGCAGCTGCTGGTTCTTGTTCCATACGATAGGATCGTGATAGAGCGTAAGACACGAATCGAGCGAGTTATAGATAAGCGAGTCGCACACGGCCTGTACATCAGTACGGTACGCGCGCACGTGATGGAAACCGAATATCTTACGATACACAGAGTCGGTCTCGATGTTATATGTGACCATCTTCAGGGTGTCGGCGTGGATAAACAGCGAATCGCCCTGCGAGTAGTCGATAGCCACGGCACTGTCGGTACACATCGCATAACCAGTATTCTCCCAGTATTCGCCGTAGTTGCCGGTAAGCTTGTTCTTGTTTATCGAGTCGACATAAACCACATTGCGGAAGGCCTGACTAAAACCTCCCTTGCTATCGTAATATACGCTGTCGCCTACCATCATCTTACCATTGTTAGAGAGCACCGAACGGTCCATCAGTCGAGCACGCTCGTTCTTGGTGTCGTAATATCCTAACTCTGAGTAGATATGACTATCACCCGAGGTGATGTTTGAAGGGCCAACGATATGCGCCATCGACAGACGCGTGTCATAATACAAGGTGTCGGTAGTGAGGAAGAACTTTGGGCTCTTCATCTTGACGTCGTAGTTGAACACCGACATCTTGGTCTTGGTATTGTACTCGCCCCAGTCGGAGGTTAGTGTGGTCTTGCCGTCGATCATCTTTCCGCCCTCGAAGAAGTAGGCATTGTCGTAAAGACGGTCGAAGTCGAGACTATCAGTATAGAGAGTAGTTTTCTTGTGTTTCAGCACTACGTTATAACGGGCACGGGCCATCTGCTCGTTACCATCGTAATAAGCATAGTCACTGAGTAGTGAGAGGGTGTCGCCCTGGTACATCTTTACGTGTCCGAAAGCCTCGAACGAGTTGCTGGCCTCATAGAAATAGGCACTGTCGCAATACAGTCGGGCTCCCTGATGGGTGAAGTGTACCTTACCGTTGAGTATGGTGGCATCGGCATTCTTGGTCTGATCGAAGTGCAGCACATCGGCATGCACCAGATACACACGCGAATCCTGCGTCTTGGCAGTCTTACGTGCGGCAGGACGACGACGCTGTTGCTGCTTCTGTGCAAAAGCAGACACCATGCCCAGAGTGAGGGTCAACAGCAATAGGGTAACAAAATACTTTCTGTTTTTCACCTTTTTACCTATTCACTCTTATTTTCTCCAACCTTCGAATTCGAACTTGCAATCCTTGAAATCGTCGCTAAGACGGGTGTAGGTAGACTTTATCTTGTCGACAACCCACTGGTGGATGCGATCCTCACGACGCTTGTTGATTACAACGTCCTTAAGAATCTGGAAGTCCTCGGTGACGGTGGCACGGTGACCATCGATACGGTTCTTGAGCTTAGCGATTACACATACGGTCTTACCACGCTGGTTGATCATCCGGAATGCTCTAGATATCTCGCCAACCTTCAGTGTGTCAACAGCCTTGGCAATCTCTGCTGGCAGGTCCTGCATGCGGAACTTCGACGAAGTCTTACCAGTCTTCATCATATCTGTAGAAAGCAGACCTTTGGCATTACGTGTGTCCTTATCATCCGAGATGAGCGATGCAGCATCCTCGAACGAGAACTTCTCGGCACGCAGATCACCAGCGATAGAGTCGAGACGATTGATAGTCTTTGTGACAGCCTCGTCAGACACTACTGGCTTGCGGAGAATATGACGAACGTTTACCTTGTCACCACGCTTCTCGATAAGCTGGATGATATGGTAACCGAACTCAGATTCAACGATCTTAGAAACCTTCTTAGGATCGGTGAGGTTGAAGGCCACCTGAGCGAAAGCAGGATCGAGTGTGCCACGGCCCATCAGTCCGAGTTCACCACCACGACGGGCAGAACCTGGATCTTCAGAATAAAGCTGTGCCAGAGTCTGGAATCGGGTCTCACCCTTGTTAATACGCTCGGTATAGTTACGCAACTCCTCCTTAACGCGGTTAATCTCCTCTATCTCAATCTTCGGGGTGAGCTGTACTATCTGTACCTCAACCTCGGTGGGAACGAATGGCAGACTATCCTGAGGCATTGCGCTGAAATAGCGACGCACCTCGGCAGGTGTAACAGTGATATCCTCGACAAGCTTCTGGCGCATCTTCTGCACCATCTGGCGATCCTTCATCTCCTCGCGCAGATCGGCACGGATCTGTGTCAGGTTCTGATGCTTGTACTCCTCAAGACGCTCGCGCGAACCGTCGACCATCTCGAGCCAGTAGGCTATCTGCTGTTCAACCTCCTGCGCAACATCGGCATCGGTCACCTCGATACTATCAATCTGAGCTTGATGCTTGAACAACTTCTGAACAGCGATCTGCTCAGGGATGGTGCAGTCGGGGTTTCCACTCCACTTCACTCCCTCCATGGCAGCCTGCATACGCATGTTCTCAACATCTGAACGCAGGATGGCGTCGTCGCCGACAACCCATACCACCTCATCGATAACGGTACCGATAGAATCCTTCTTCTCAGCCATAGCCACCAGTGGCAGGGCGAGAAGCGCAAGGGTCATAACTTTCTTTATAATACTCATAGATGTTTATTTACAGTTTTCAATACTTCTTTGTTTACTTCTACCTGATAGCGACGGCGCAAGTCGGCTACCCACTCCTGTTCAAGATAGTCCTGAAGGTCCTCAACCACCTGCGGACGCACGTCGTTGTAGTCATCAGGACGCTTTACCTTCTTGCCGAATACAGCATCGATCGGGTAATCAGGATTAACCTCGGCCTGAGCTGCCTGTTTGAATACCATCTTGTCGATAGTAGCATTGTCGCCGGGTTTGAATATACCTTTCTCTACGCGTATGCGTATGATAGAGTCTGGATTGAATGTGGTGCGGAGAGCCTCAGCCCACTGGTCGAAGGGAAGTTTCTTCACGCAGTTCTTCACAGCCTTTACGTCCTGCTTGGTCTTTACGTGATAGGCAATACCCTTATAGCGTGGCTCTTTCCACGCGTAGTTCTTCTTGTGGGTATCAAACCATGCCTTAAGTGCAGCCTCGTCTGACGAAGCCTTATCCCACACCTCCCGGGTACTGATTTCGTAAAGAAGCAGACCGTCGTGATACTCCTTGAACAAGTACTTCATCTCAGGATTAGCGGCTGCCAACGAATCTGCCTGCTGCTGCATTACCTGGTCGGCATTCAGTTTGCCAGCCGACTCGGTAACCTTGCGGCGCAACTTCATATCAGCGATATCATTGCGGATACCACGACGCTCTATCGATTCAACGATGGTAGCCTTAAGCGAGTCGAACGGTTCGAGCTGCTTGCGATCCTTCATCAGTATCACGTGATAACCCACAGGACTAAGGAACGGTTTACTCATCTGACCGGGAGCAAGCGCATATGCCACATCCTCAAACTCCTTGAGAGTCTGCGAAGGAGCTATCCATGGCAGTTCGCCACCACGAGCAGCTGAGCCTTTATCCTCAGAGACCTTCTTTGCTATCTCAGCAAAGTCGGCCCCACCCTGCAGTGCACGATATACAGAATCCATGCGCTGTTTGATCTGTTCCTGCTGCTGAGCTGTTGCCTTGGTAGACAGTCGGAGCAGGATATGTGCAGGACGTATCAAGCCCTTGGTGCCGATCATTGCCTTAGTACGATCGTACATCTGACGTGCTTCGGCCAGCACATCGGCATCGGTAACCATTGTGGGACGTACCTGTTGGTCGCGATACATCTGGTATTCCTGACGGAACGACGAGAGTGTATCGAGTTTAGCATCGAGAGCAGCTGCCACCTTCAGTTTGTAGTTAACAAACAAGGGGACATACTCATCAACCGACAATTTATCAATCACCCCTTCGCCGTTGTTCTTGTTGAAAGAGTATTCAAACTCAGAACGTGGCACGGCGACACCATTGATAGTCATCACTGTCGGATCGGATGACTGTGCCAATGTTTGCTGCGAGGTTATCGCAGCAAACAAGGAAAGGGCTATGGTGAACTTTCTCATTATTAATCGTTAGGACGACTGTAGTTTGGAGCCTCGCTTGTGATAGTGATATCGTGTGGGTGAGACTCGTTAACACCAGCATTGGTGATGCGGGTGAACTTAGCATCGTGAAGTTTCTCGATAGTTGGGGCGCCACAGTATCCCATACCAGAGCGCAGACCACCTACCATCTGGTAGATAACCTCCTGAACGGTTCCCTTGTAAGGTACACGTCCGGCAATTCCCTCTGGAACGAGCTTCTTAACCTCCTTGGTGTCGGCCTGGAAGTAGCGGTCCTTAGAACCATGCTCCATAGCCTCGAGCGAGCCCATACCACGGTAGCTCTTAAACTTACGACCATTGTAGATGATGGTGTCGCCAGGACTCTCCTCGGTACCAGCAACGAGCGATCCGATCATTACGCTGCTACCACCGGCAGCAAGTGCCTTAACGATATCGCCTGAGTAACGCAGACCACCATCGGCAATCAGAGGTACATCGGTACCCTTCAGTGCGCTGTAAACATCGTAAACGGCGCTGAGCTGTGGAACACCTACACCGGCAACCACACGTGTGGTACAGATACTACCCGGACCGATACCTACCTTAACGGCATCGGCACCATTTTCAACAAGCATCTTAGCGGCTGCACCGGTAGCAATGTTACCTACTACGATGTCGATATTGGGGAACGAAGCCTTGGCTTCACGAAGCTTCTCGATTACGCTTCTGGAATGACCGTGAGCTGTATCGATAACGATAGCATCAACACCGGCATTAACCAGAGCCTGCATACGGTCGAGTGTATCAACAGTCACACCTACACCGGCGGCTACGCGCAGACGTCCCTTCTCATCCTTGCAGGCCATAGGCTTATCCTTGGCCTTGGTGATGTCCTTATATGTGATAAGACCGATAAGACGGTTGTCCTTATCTACTACAGGCAGTTTCTCGATCTTGTTCTCTTGCAGAATCTGTGCAGCAGCAGTAAGATCGGTCTGCTGATGTGTGGTTACGAGGTTCTCCTTCGACATGATCTCCTCAACGGGACGATCCAGGCGACGCTCGAAACGAAGGTCGCGGTTGGTAACGATACCTACCAGACGACGGTCGTCGTCGACTACGGGGATACCACCGATATGATACTCCGACATTATGTCGAGAGCCTGAGCTACGGTGCTGCCCAGGGGAATGGTGATAGGATCGTAGATCATACCGTTCTCGGCACGCTTTACGATAGCAACCTCACGGGCCTGGTTGTCGATCGACATATTCTTATGAATAACACCGATACCACCCTCGCGGGCGATGGCAATAGCCATCTGACTCTCGGTAACAGTATCCATAGCTGCTGTCACGAAAGGAACATTCAGTTCGATGTGGCGCGAAAAGCGTGTTTTCAACTCTACCGTCTTCGGCAGCACTTCTGAATAAGCTGGAATCAACAGGACGTCGTCGAATGTCAGGCCGTCCATCACAATCTTGTCTGTAATAAATGAAGCCATAATTATATCTTTTGTTTTTTAACCTTTACTATTTTTATACCTTTAGTTGGCCATTTCTGAAATAAACTTGATACGTACCAGGCGGATCTCATCCTCCGAATAGTCCTCACCGAGCTCCTCTTCGGCAACACTCAGTCTGTCGGTCTCTGACTCCGCAAAGTAATCGTAGATATCATCGATATGATCTTCGTCCATAACCTCTTCGAGGAAGTAGTCGATATCGAGTTTTGTACCGCTGTATACGATAGCCTCAACCTCGTCGAGCAGCTCCTCGAACTCGATACCCTGTGCATCAGCGATATCGTCGAGCGCTATCTGACGGTCGATAGCCTGGATAATCTTTACCTTCAGCATCGACTTCTTAGCTACTGTACGCACGCGCATGTCAACATTGCGCTCAATCTCGTTCTCCTCGCAGTAGGTCTTTATCAGGTCTACAAACTCCTTGGCGTAGGGCTGCTTTACCTTACCCTCGCCTACTCCCTGGATACACTTCAACTCCTCGAGAGTGATAGGATAGTCGGTAGCCATCTGGTCGATCGACACATCCTGGAAGATGACATATGGCGGACGACCCAGCTGCTTCGACACCTTCTTTCGCAAGTCGCGCAGCATCGATGTGAGCACGGGGTCGAGAGAGCTTACGCCTCCCTCGGTATCGCCAGCCTCGTAGTCGTCGTTAAACTCGGCATCCTTCACAATCATAAACGATGTTGGTGCCTTAAGGAACTTCTTTCCGGCCGAAGTCAACTTCAGCAGTCCGTAGTTCTCTACCTCTTTCTTAAGGTAGCCTGCAATCAGTGCCTGACGGATAACCGGGTTCCATATCTTCTCGTCATCATCAGCACCGGCACCAAACAAATCCTGTTTCTCGTGACGGTGGGCCAGTATCTCCTCGGTCTCCTTGCCGGTGATAAAGTCGATGACATAGTCTGAACGGAAGTTCTCCTTGATAGCCTGGATAGACTTGAGCACGATGACCAACTGCTCCTGAGCCTCGATCTTAGTCTTCGGGTGCAGACAGTTGTCGCAGTTGCCACAGTTGTCCTTCTCGTAGTTCTCGCCAAAGTAGTGCAGCAGCATCTTTCTGCGGCAAACGCTACTCTCGGCATAGGCAGCAGTCTCAACCAGCAACTGGCGACCGATGTCCTGCTCAGCCACTGGCTTACCTTCCATAAACTTATCAAGTTTCTGCAGGTCCTTGTACGAATAGAATGCCAGACAGATACCCTCACCGCCATCACGGCCGGCACGTCCGGTCTCCTGGTAATATCCCTCGAGCGACTTTGGGATATCGTAGTGTATCACAAATCGCACATCGGGCTTGTCGATACCCATACCGAACGCGATGGTAGCCACAATCACGTCGATGTTCTCCATCAGAAACTCATCCTGAGTGTTCGAACGTGTGTTGCTATCGAGTCCTGCATGGTATGCGGCTGCCTTGATACCGTTTACACGCAGTATCTCAGCCAACTCCTCCACCTTCTTACGCGACAGGCAGTAGATGATGCCGCTCTTGCCAGGATGCTTCTTGATAAACTTGATGATATCCTTGTCTACATCCTTTGTCTTGGGACGTACCTCGTAGTACAGGTTCGGACGGTTGAACGAACTCTTAAACTCAGCGGCATCCACGATGCCCAGGTTCTTCTTGATATCCGTACGTACCTTATCTGTAGCTGTAGCCGTCAGCGCAATGATAGGTGCATTACCTATCTCATCTACTATAGGACGGATACGACGGTACTCAGGACGGAAGTCATGTCCCCACTCTGAGATACAGTGTGCCTCGTCGATGGCATAGAACGAAATCTTGACCGACTTCAGGAACTCCACATTATCCTCCTTAGTCAGCGATTCGGGTGCCACATATAGCAGTTTTGTGCGACCAGCCATTACGTCTGATTTCACTTGGTCAGTAGCAGCCTTGTTAAGTGATGAGTTCAGGTAGTGTGCAGTACCCTCCGTCTCGCTCATGCTGGTAATGACATCCACCTGGTTCTTCATCAGCGCAATCAGTGGCGATATCACAATGGCCGTACCCTCCATCAGTAGCGAGGGCAACTGATAGCACAACGACTTACCACCACCGGTTGGCATAAGCACAAAGGTGTCCTTACCATCCATCAGATTCTGGATGATACGCTCCTGATCTCCTTTGAATGTGTCGAATCCAAAGTACTTCTTCAGGGCTGCTGTGAGATTTACTTTTCCACTCATATATTATTAGTTAGTTAGGCTTCTAATCTCTGAAGATATGACTTTTCCAACTGAGCCTTCACGTAGTCGGCTGTCACGTTGAAAGTCTTAACCTTCTTAGTAGGCATTTCGTACATAGCGTCCATCATCACACTCTCAACGATAGAGCGGAGTCCGCGGGCACCAAGTTTGTACTCCACAGCCTTGTCAACCAGAGTCTCAAGTGCTTCCTTGTCGAAGGTAAGCTCCACACCGTCCATCTCAAAGAGTTTCTTGTACTGACGGATGATAGAGTTCTTCGGCTCTGTCAGAATCTTCTCCAGTGCCTCACGATCCAGCGGATTAAGGTGAGTGAGCACTGGCAGACGACCAATAATCTCAGGAATAAGTCCAAATGACTTCAGGTCCTGGGGAACGATGTACTGCATCAGATCGTTCTTATCAATTTTTCTGACGTTTGTCACTGAGTTATAACCCACCACATGAGTATTCATGCGCTGGGCTATCTTGCGCTCGATGCCATCAAAGGCACCACCGCAGATAAATAGTATGTTACGAGTATCCACGTGGATATAGTCCTGGTCAGGATGCTTACGTCCGCCCTTAGGTGGAACATTCACGATGGTACCCTCTAACAATTTCAACAATCCCTGCTGCACTCCCTCACCACTCACATCGCGAGTGATTGATGGGTTGTCGCTCTTACGGGCTATCTTGTCTATCTCGTCGATAAATACGATTCCGCGCTGTGCAGCCTCGACATTAAAGTCGGCCACCTGCAGCAGTCGGCTCAGGATGCTCTCCACATCCTCGCCCACATATCCCGCCTCGGTAAACACCGTTGCGTCGACGATAGTGAAGGGCACGTCGAGTAACTTAGCTATGGTGCGTGCCAACAGAGTCTTACCTGTTCCGGTACTACCCACCATTATGATATTACTCTTCTCAATCTCTACGCCATCATCGTCTACGGGCTGGTTCAGTCGCTTATAGTGGTTATACACAGCCACCGACAGATAACGCTTAGCATCATCCTGTCCAATCACATACTGATCCAGATATTCCTTAATCTCCTTTGGCTTTGGCACCTTCAGAGCAGCAGGTTTCTTAGTATTCTTAGCGGTTTTCTTTGTTTTATCCTTTAAATTATCCTGTACAATCTGGTAAGCCTGACGTGCACAGTCATCACAGATCATACCGTTCAGACCATTAATCATCAGCCTTACCTCATTTTCACTTCTACCACAAAAACTACAAACGTTCTTCATCTAAATCCTTTTCGCTTTTTCAGATTCTCACTCTTTTACTTCTTTCTAGTGAGCACCTCATCAATCATACCGTAGGCCTTAGCCTCTTCTGCTGTCATCCAGTAGTTACGGTCAGAATCTGCATATACCTTATCATAAGGTGTGTGCGAATGCTCTGATATGATAGTATACAACTCCTTCTTGAACTTCAGAATCTCCTTGGCCTCAATCTCGATATCCGAAGCCTGACCCTGTACACCACCCAGAGGCTGGTGAATCATCACGCGGCTGTGTGGGAGAGCCGAACGCTTTCCTTCGGCACCGGCTACGAGCAGTACTGCTCCCATCGATGCAGCCATACCTGTACAGATAGTAGCCACGTCGCTGGTGATAAACTGCATGGTGTCATAGATACCAAGTCCAGCAGTAACACTTCCACCAGGCGAGTTGATGTATATCGAGATATCCTTACCAGGATCGGTTGAATCGAGGAACAGCAACTGAGCCTGCAGTGTATTGGCGGTATAGTCGTCGATCTGCGTACCAAGGAAAATGATACGGTCCATCATCAAACGTGAGAAAACATCCATCTGAGTAACGTTCAACTGACGCTCCTCAAGTATATACGGGTTCAAATACTGATTCTGGGCCTTCATCACGTCGTCGAGCACCAGACCGTTCATTCCTAAATGCTGTGTAGCAAATTTCCTGAAGTCATTATTCATTTTCTTTCCTTTCTTTTTATATAGAGAAAAGGTTATCGACCTTCCTCATCTTGCGTTTGGGACACAAAGATAATACAAAAAGTCGATAACCCTCGTATTTTAGGGGTTATTTTTTCCTAAAAAAGCTTATTTTTGCTGCATAAGCTTATTAAACTCCTCAAATGTGACCTCTTTTTGATTCAATTTAACCACATTTTTAAGGACTTCGGTAAGCTTCATGTCAACAGCGCGGTCAACGAAGTTGTCAACATTTTCGCGCTTCTTAAGCTGCTCGTTAGCATAGTTCTCCAGTACATCATCGGGAACATTGCTCATGCCGTACTGTGCAAACTGAGCACGGATAGCCTCCTTGGCAACAGCCTTCAGGTCAGCCTCCTCTACCTTAATATTATTAGCAGCTACGATCTGCTCCTTGATCAGGTGCCATGCCAGCTCCTTGATGCTACCCTCAAAGTTCTTCTCTACGTAGTCTGCACCCTTATCCTGGTTGTTCTGCAGCATAACGCGCTTCAGCAGAGCCTCTGGGAACTCGAGCTTACCAACCTTCTTCTCCATGTGAGCACGAACATCGAGCATGAACTTGTAGTCACTGTTCTGCTGCAGCTGTGGAGCGATGCTCTCAGCGATCTTCTCGCGGAATGCCTTCTCGTCCTTAACAGTACCCTCACCGAATACACGGTCGAAGAGAGCCTGGTTAACCTCAGCAGGCTGGAAGTGGCGGATCTCAGTGATCTGGTAGCTGAAGTCTGAAGTCAGTTTAGCAACATCCTCCTTCTTAACCTTCAGCAGGGCAGCTACCTCAGCATCGTTGTCGGGATAAGCCTTCTTTGGGTTGAATGTGATGATATCACCAACCTTAGCACCGTCGAAGAGCTTCTTCTGGTCGTCAGCCTTGATATATGCAGGCATTACAATACCGCCCTCGGTTACGATACCGCCTTCCTTAGTATTTCCGTTCTCGTCGAGCTCGCGGAGGTCACCAGTGATAGTGTCGTTACCGCTGAATACCTCAGCCTTAACGAACTCACCTGCCTGCGACTGGTACATCTGTACCTGGTCGTCAAGCATCTTATCGTCAACCTTGATTGTGTAGTAGTCGATCTTATCGCGGCCAGTGAGCTCAGCCTTGAACTCAGGAGCTACTGCGATGTCGAATACGAAAGTCAGATCGTCGTCCTTCTCAAAGTCCTGAGGAACCTGCTTCTCCTGATTTGGGAGGGGCTCACCCAGCATCTGAATCTTGTTCTCGCGAACATACTCATACAACTTCTCGCCCAACAGCTTGTTAACCTCGTCAACCTTTACTGCTGTGCCATACTGCTTCTTGATCATTCCCATTGGAACCATACCTGGACGGAATCCGGGAACCTGTGCCTTTTTACGATAATTCTTCAGCTGCTTCTCTACTGCATCCTGATAATCTGCCTTCTCAACGGTCATAGTAAGCAGACCATTGATCTTGTCGGCGCATTCAAACGAAATTTTCATCTTCTTATGTACTTATTTATAATATATATTCAAATATTGGGGTGCAAAAGTACAAAAAAACGGCGTAACCAACGCCGTTTTTTCAATTTTTAACTATTTTGTGCTTGCTCTTTAGCATTTCTCTCCATCTCTATCAGTTGGAAATTCTTCTTCCTCAACTCGAACGATTCGGTAAGGTATTTTTCGCGCACCACTTTGTTGGCCGCCAGTTCCTCAGGCGTGCCTTGGAACAATATCCTACCCTCGAACAACAGATAGGCACGATCGGTGATGGCCAGCGTCTCATCTACGTTGTGGTCGGTTATCAGAATTCCGATGTTCAAGTACTTCAACTTATACACTATCTGCTGAATATCCTCCACAGCGATAGGGTCGACTCCTGCGAACGGCTCGTCGAGCATAATGAACTTAGGTTCGATGGCCAGACAACGGGCAATCTCCGTTCTACGACGCTCACCACCCGACAGTCGGTCACCAAGGTTCTTGCGCACCTTCTCCAATCGGAACTCACGTATCAGCTCCTCAAGCTTATTCAACTGATAGTCGCGGGGTTTACCGGTCATCTCCAGCACCGAGAGGATATTATCCTCTACACTCATTTTGCGGAACACGCTAGCCTCCTGAGCCAGATATCCGATTCCGGCACGGGCACGTTTGTACACCGGGAATTTGGTAACATCCTCTTCGCCCAGATAGATATGTCCGCCATTGGGCACAATCAGTCCAGTAGTCATATAGAACGACGTAGTCTTACCGGCGCCGTTTGGACCCAGCAATCCCACAATCTCACCCTGCTTCACGTCGAAGCTTACATCGTTGACCACCGTACGCTTACCATAGCGCTTCACGAGGCCCTCTGTTCGTAGTACTATACGCTCTTCTTCCATAATCGGGTGCAAAGGTAGTTATTTTTTGCCACCGATTACACGGATTATACGGATTTTTCACGAATTTTATTATTAATCTGTGTTAATCTGCGCAATCCGTGCCTTATTTTTCGTACTTTTGCAGTCGAATTATTAGTTATTAGCAATGTTAATAAATAAATGGCTGACCACCTTTGGTCGTTATCTGATGCTTATGGGCCGCGTGTTTTCGCGCCCCGAACGCATGAGGATGTTCCTTAAGCAGTACGTCACCGAGATGACGCAGCTTGGCATCAACTCCATCGGCATCGTACTTATCATCTCGTTTTTCATCGGAGCTGTTATCTGTATCCAGATGAAACTTAACATTCAGAGTCCGTGGATGCCGCGATGGGTGGCTGGATACACCACCCGCGAGATCCTGTTGCTCGAGTTCTCCAGTTCTATCATGTGTCTTATCCTGGCCGGAAAGGTCGGATCAAACATCGCATCAGAGCTCGGCACTATGCGTGTAACCCAACAGATTGACGCTCTTGAGATCATGGGTATCAACTCTGCGTGTTATCTTATCCTGCCCAAGATCATCGGCATGCTCACCATCATGCCATTCCTGGTTATATTCTCATCAGCCACAGGTATCATCGGCGCCTACGGCACAGCCTACCTGGGTCACATCATCGCACCCGACGACCTTACTCAGGGTCTGCAGCACGCTTTCATTCCCTGGTTTGTATGGATGAGTATCATAAAGAGCCAGTTCTTTGCATTCATCATCTCGAGCGTACCGGCCTTCTGCGGCTACACCGTCGAGGGCGGTAGCGTCAACGTGGGCAAGGCATCTACCGATGCCGTTGTAACCTCGAGCGTACTTATCCTGTTTTCAGATGTTTTCTTAACCCAACTACTATCATGATCGAAGTTAAGCACCTACATAAGAGTTTTGACGATAAAGAAGTTCTGAAAGATATCAATACGGTATTCGAGGACGGCAAGACCAACCTCATTATCGGACGAAGCGGTTCGGGTAAAACTGTACTAATGAAAAATCTTGTCGGATTATTCGAACCCACCTCGGGCGAGATTCTGTACGACGGCCGCAACTTTGTAAGTCTTTCCAAACACGAGAAAGTTATGATGCGCCGCGAGATGGGAATGATATTCCAGAGTGCAGCTCTCTTCGACTCAATGACAGTATTAGAGAATGTAATGTTCCCGCTCGATATGTTCTCATCGATGAATCTGCGAGAGCGAATCCACCGGGCAAAGGAGTGCCTGGACCGCGTAAATCTCGGCGGTGCCGACGACAAGTTCCCCGGTGAGATTTCCGGTGGCATGCAGAAGCGTGTGGCCATCGCCCGTGCTATCGCGCTCAACCCCAAGTACCTGTTTTGCGACGAGCCCAACTCTGGTCTCGACCCAAAGACATCGCTTGTCATTGACGATCTGTTGCACTCCATCACCCAGGAGTACAACATGACAACCATCATCAACACCCACGACATGAACTCGGTAATGGGCATCGGCGAGAATATCATTTTTATTTACGAAGGCTGCAAGGAATGGCAAGGTAACAGCAGTCAGGTGATGGGTTCCAGCAACGAGCGACTCACCGACTTTATCTTTGCCAGCGATCTGCTTAAGAACATGCGTAAGATAGTAATGGACAACGGACTCACTTTATAGTCAAATCAAGAATTTTACATTATTATTAAATAAAAATTCCTTAAATTCTTGTTTGATTCAGTTTTTTTATATACTTTTGCACCATAGTTTAAACAATTAAACCAAGATTGAATATTCAATATGAGCATGAAAAAAGAAATTAAGATCAAGAACCAGGTTGGTGAACTTGAGAAAGTTAACGCCTTCATCGAAGAGATTGGTGAAGAGTTGCAGCTCGACATGGAACTCTTGATGAATTTGAATCTGGTTATGGAGGAGATGGTTTCCAACGTCATCTTCTATGCTTACCCAGAAGGAAAAACTGCTGACATCGAGCTTTCGGCTGAGTGTAACGGCCGAGAACTTACTTTCGTACTTAGCGACAAGGGACGCGAGTTCGACCCAACACTGAAGGAAGATGCTGACACCGACGTTGATCCTATGGATCGTGAAATTGGCGGTCTGGGAATATACATCGTGAAGAACATCATGAACGAAGTTACCTACCAGCGTCTGGAAGGCAAAAACCTGCTCACTATGAAAAAGGATTTGGACGACTAACATTAAAAAATTTAGAATTCGCAATATTATGACACAGATTATCAAAGAAGGTGGAAAGACCATTATTAAGACAGGTTCTAGAATCGACACTATGAACGCCAACCAGTTCGAGCAGGACATCCAGCCCGCTCTTCGCGACGGCGGTGTTGATCTGGAGATGGACTGCTCAGAGCTTACATATATGGCCAGCTCTGGTCTGCGCATCATCCAGAAGACCATGCGTACCGTGACACAGCTTAAGGGCCAGTTTAAGATTACAAACGTATCGCCCGAGATTTATAAGATTCTGGCAATGACCGGATTCACAAAGTTCATGAAGGTTGAACAGAAAAAAGACTAACATATCATGATTTGGGTTGTTGTCATACTTATCATAGCACTCCTGGCCGTATGTGTAGTTCTTCAGATGAAGGTTAAGCACATCCGCGAACAGGAAACAGAAAGCAAGCAGTTGCTCGACGACTATCAGAAGCGCGTCAACGAGATGGAGAAGCTTCTGAGCGACTATCGTTCACTCGAACAGAACTTCGACAACGTCGGTCAGGGTTATGAAGAGGCACTGATGGCTTTCGACAAGATGGAAGAGGAGAAGCAGAAGGTGCTCAAGGTAAAAGAGACTCTCGAGAAGCAGTCGTCTGAGATTATGGCCGCCAAGCAGCAGCTCGAGCAGACCATGCTCAAGAAGAAGGGCATCATCGAGAAATATGCCGAGGGTATCAAGCAGAAACTCGACTATACTCACCCCAATTCCGGTAACATTGCCCTGTTGGCAAATGGCATTCTCAACGTTGCCGAAATTGAGATGGAGCAGCCCATCCAGTGCGATGATAACGTTATGGCACAGGACATCGCTGCACTGGCCATCCAGGAGTCAGGCATCAGCAACTTCCAGAAGGCCGACTTTAAGTGCCAGATGGTAGAAGAGGCTCAGGCCACAATGGTATTCACCAATACCAAGCAGGCCGTTCGCGCTCTTGTTGCACTGCTCGACAATGCAATGAAGTTCACTGCCCAGGGCGAGATTATCCTGCTCATCAACATCGAGGGTTCTACTTTGGAATTCTGCGTTGAGGATAGCGGTACAGGCGTACTCTCAGAGTTTGCCGAGAAGATATTCGAGCCATACGTTAAGCTCAACGATTTCTTCGAAGGCGACGGTATCGGACTTACAGTGGCACGCAGCATTGCACGCCGCTTGGGTGGCGACATTCGTCTTGACACAGAGTATCGTGGCGGTGCACGTTTCGTATTCTCACTGCCTATCTAATAGAATCTTAAGCCCCTCCACAACTGTGCGGAGGGGCTTATTGTATATATATAATAAGGTATCAACTAAATTCCCCCAACTAAAACCCTATGAATCTCCGCTACTTTGCCCTACCCCTATTATTTCTCCTAGTCGCACCCGCGGCGCAGGCCGACGAGACTGCCGATTTGCGTAAATCACTGCCCACACTGAAGGGGCAGAAACTGATCGACACTTACGGCAAGCTATACATGCTCAGTCTTGAGACGGATGATATCGACTATCAGCTGAAGTGCGTCAACGACTATTTAGCAGAAACTCATCGTCAAGGAAACCGACAGGAAGAAGGAGAAGCAAGAGTGGAGAAAATAACATTCTTCTATAATGCCAACCTAAATGATTCGGTATACGAACAAGCGCCACAAACACTTAAGTTTCTGGAATCAACAGGCCAGTGGAAGAACTATTACGAAACATGGTCACTCCTTATCAATACATATAATTTTTCCGGAAAGACCATCTTAGGTATGGACGAAGCAAAGAAAATGCTTGCTGATGCCGAACAAAGAAAGAATGACTTTGGAACCAGTTTGGGATACTACTCATTAGGTATTGTCTATGCAATGATGCACAATCATGAAGAAGCAGCAAATGCATACCAGAAGTGCATTGAGATCATGAGCAAGATGAATCCCAAGCCCCTTTGGTTGGCAACTGCTTTCTCATACTACAGCGAGGTGCTCGACCTACTCAAACGTTACGATAAAATGACAGCCTTAAACAAGCAGTGGCGTCAATTCCTAATGGAATACTATAATTATGGCGAAAAAGACAATGGCGGACAAACAAAAGCCCAATGGGGCATATACTACTTGTCACGAGCTCAAGAGGAACTCGGACTAGGGCACTATTCCGAGGCGGCAAAAATGCTTGATGAGGTTCATAACCGCATTGCCTACGAGGGCGACATCCTCAGCAACCTGTGGATGTTCTTCCAAGCCGAGCTCTATAAGCAGCAGAAGCTATACGACAAAGCACTGTCTC
>Ga0256407_10003345_pt1 | contig 28741 bp, 31 predicted proteins | sample RumenRJG_04DNA_FD_193489 | JGI IMG/M metagenome (GOLD analysis project Ga0256407, IMG submission 193489) | Bovine rumen microbial communities from Lethbridge, Alberta, Canada - RJG_04 | ecosystem: Host-associated > Mammals > Digestive system > Stomach > Rumen | place: Canada: Alberta...
TCTCCTCGTCGTCGTTCATCAGTCGGCGATATTGCTCGATGTTCTCGTTCTGCTGAATCAGTTCCAAACGGTTGTTGAAAAGGAAGACTTCGCGGCTCGTCTCTGCCATGTCGCGTTGCAGGCGGATTTTCGCCTTGTCGTTGCGGTGGGTGTAGAATGCACCGAGGTTCCACGAAAGGCGGGCGCCTACCATTCCGTTCCACGACCAGTCGTGCGACATCATGTCGTCAAACATGTTGTAGCCGGGATAGCCATAGAAGCCCGAGGCGAAGAGCGAAAGCCTGGGCCTCAATGCCGAGTTGAGCAAACGCTCCTGTGCATTGGCCAGGCTGAGTTGGGCATCGATGGCCTTGAGTTCGGGACGCTGGGCCACATCCTGCGAGGGGAGGGCGATGAGCGCCGGCTTCTCTACGTGGGTCACTTCCATGCCGCAAAAGGCCGACAGCATCCTCATCACTGCCCTGCGCTGGGCATCGAGGGTCGTGGCCTGCTGCATCACGTTCAGGCGTTCGGCCTTGACGGCCTGATAGTCGCTCTCCGAGGCGGTTCCGCGCTTCCACATCGAACTTAACTTCTGCTCGTTGGCGGCAAGCAGCGACTGCAGGTCGTTGTTGAGCGCTATCTGCTCGTCGAGCATCAGCAGGCCAAAGTACATCTCATTTACGCGGCGGCGTACCTGGTACATCGTCACTTCGGTCTGCGCTTCCTGCACGCGACCTTGTTCGCGGGCAATGTCACGCTGGCTGCTGATGGCTCCTCCGTCGAAGACCATCTGCTGCACGTCGATGCCGACCTTGTACTGGTCTTTCTTCAGTCCTTTCATGTCAAGTCCCATCTGCTGATAGATGGTCTGCATCTGATCGGGCCACGCGACAACATCGCTCTGATACGTCGCCTGTGCCGAAGCCGTCACTTGAGGAAGCCATCCTTTGCTGAGGTTGCTCACCGTAAGGTCGGTAGTCTTCTCGATCAGCCCGTATTGGCTTATCAATGGATAGTTGCGCTCCGCTGCCTGCTGGCATTCCTCCAGCGTCTGCCCTTGGGCCAACAGCGGCAGCAGCATCATTGCTACGAATAATCTTTTCATACGTTTTTCCTTCATTTGGTTTTGATGGTGCAAAGATACGGCGTTTTTTTCAATCTCCCGCTATCTTTTGAAGGGGAAAAATGTTCTTTTTGTTCGATTTGTTTACAAAAAGAGTGTAAATAACCAATTTTTCATTATCTTTGCACCATCAAAACGTGATATTTTATGGAAAAACAGCCGAAACTGATGGATTTCTCGCGGATTCACGACATCCTGGAACCGCACTACGAGCTTTTGCGCGAACATATATATATTAGTAAGGAACTGGGCATTCTGCATGGCGACCGGCAGGTGTTTGGTTACATTGTTCAGCAGCGTCCGCCTTTTGCCATCGACGACCATCGCTTTGGCCTCATTCTGCGCGGACAAGCCCGCATCAACTTCAACCTCGTCGAAAAGCAGTTGGAGGCCGGGATGCTCGCATTTCTTGGGCCGGGCACCATCATCACGCCCGTCTCTTTTTCCGATGATCTTGAGATCTTCGGCATGGCGCTCTTCAATAGTTTTCCCATGCCCTTTGCCAGCGGTATGATGCCTTCTGCCTTCAGCGGACAGGTGCGCGACTTCCAGCTCAAGGTGGATGAGGCAGATTTCGACCCGGCCCGACGTATCATCGAGACCATTCGGCAATTGGTAACCCAGCCCGACTATAACAGGCAGACAGTCAGCAGTCTTGTGGCTGCGCTGATGCATCATTATGACGGGCTCTATCGTCAGCAGGCCGAGCGCCAGCAGGCCTTGCTTTCGCGCGAGCAGACCATCTTCGACCGGTTCATCTATCTGGTCAACCAGCATGTGACCCGCGAGCACCAGATTGCCTTTTATGCCGCCAAGATGTGCCTCACCGAACGCTATCTCGGCACCATCATCCGACAGGCCAGCGGCGTCACGGCCAAGGAGTGGATCGACCGCGCCCTAGTCACGCGCATCAAGGTCGAACTGAAACATTCCGACAAGACCGTGGCTCAGATTTCCGACGACCTGCTCTTCCCCAATCCCTCCTTCTTCAGCAAATATTTCAAGCGCCTGACGGGAATGACGCCATTGGAATTCAAAATGCAGGAGTGAGTCAAAAAGTTGCCGAAAGATTTGTTAGTGTCGGAAAAAATGCGTAAATTTGCGCCGTCTTAAGCATACGATTATGATCAAGTTAAAACAATTCACAAGCGTTGAGGAACTGTACAAAAACAGGAAAACTCCTACGGGAGAACTCATTATGGATGCGCTGATTTTCGCGCTGAATAACACCCGAACCATACAAGCTAACGAAATATCCTTGTTCCTCGATGTGAACGATAGGTCGTTCCGCGAGGCCGTGAATCTGCTGACAGGTATGCAGATCAAGGACATCGTGCAACATTGGCGCCTGCTACAGGCCAAGGATCTTTGGGATGCGCACATGGCTGGATTCAAGAATGTCGATGATTTTGTCAAGACAAAGTCGAAGGACGCACCCGAGGGATTCCTGCTTTCGAAGGCAGCGAAAGACTCGTATAAAAAGGGTGTGAGCATCCAAAGTTTCGATGAGGTGGCCAAACGTTGCGGATGGCGTTCATATAGAAGTTTGTTGCGTGTTGCCAAGCGTTTTGGTGTGTCTTTCGAAATAGAACGATTCGTCAGAAAATGATTTTGTACAATGTTGGCCAAGATTGTCCAAGGTTTATCGTAAGTTGTACAATGTTGGCCAAGATTGTCCAAGGTTTATCGTAAGTTGTACAATGTTGGCCAAGATTAACCAAGGTTTGTTGTAAGTTGTACAATGTTAGCCAAGATTGTCCAAGGTTTACCGTAAGTTGTACAATGTTGGCCAAGATTGTCCAAGGTTTATCGTAAGTTGTCTAATGTTGGCCGAGATTGTTCAATGTTTGTCGTAAGTTGTCTAATGTTGGCCGAGATTGTCCAAGGTTTGTCATAAGTTGTACAATGTTGGCCAAGATTGTCCAGCGTTCATCGTAGGTTGTACAATGTTGGCCGAAATTGTGCTATTTCCTTCCTAACGCCTTTTGTTTGGCAAAAAAAGTACTCAAATGTTGCCAATATGTTGACTTTTTATTCCGATTGGTTATTTTTTCGGCCGATAATTTGGCTGTTTGCCCAAATTTGAGTAACTTTGCCGCCGTTATTTCGTGTTATTTTTAAATTTAGTCATTCTGTGACACCGTTACATTCTCATCAAAAGCCGGGTCTGGTCCTGTACAAGTGGTATATCAACCTCATCAACAGTACGCTGATGATCCGGAATCGTTACACCGTAGGCAAGGAAAATATCCCTGCGAAAGGGGAGAAGTATTTCATTGCCTGCAATCATCAGAATGCGGCCAACGATGCCATCAATATTGCCTTTGCCTATCCTGTCGATTATCTGCAGCATTTTGTGGTACGCGCCAACGTCTTTTCTCTCAATCCAGCCATAACGTCTTTTCTCTCGTGGCTGGGCCTGATGCCTGCCTTCCGCATGGGTTGGGAAGGTGGCGAAGCACTTGAAGAAAATTTTAGGCTGTTCGACCGCCTTGCTGTTCGTATCAATCAGGGTCGCAACGTGCTGGTATTCCCCGAATCGGGTCATACGCAGGGACATTACCTCGATCCGTTCTCGACGGGTCTTGTCCGCATGGCATTCCATACCGCCAAGTACAACGACTGGAAGGAGGACATCAAGATTCTGCCTACGGCACACCATTACAGCAACTATCACGACGTACAGTACGACTTCCTGTGGATGGTGGGCAAGCCCATCTCGCTGCAGCCCTACTATGCCGAGTTCCAGGAGCATCCCTATCGCGTGATGCGCGAAGTGACACGCAAGATGCGTGCTTCCATCCAGAGCATGATGCTCGACGAGGGGCAGGACCACTATGCAGAGAAGGACTTCCTGCGTCGTTCGGCCCTCAATCCTGCTACGATGAAGAACCTGCCTTTGCCCGAGAAGCTGGCCGAGGACAAGGTCTATGTGGAGCAGCTCAAACCTTTGATGGACAATGAGGAACTCGTCGAGCAGGTCGATGAACTGATGGAGCGCGAAGAGAAACTGGGCATCCAGGACACCATGATGGCTGCACCTCCCACATGGGCAGGAACGTTGGCCAAAGGTCTTCTTGTGCTTGCCTTGCTACCACTCTGGATTGTGAGTCTCTGGCCGCACATCATCTGCTACTGGGCTCCGCTGGCACTCCTCAAGGAGGACAAGATGTTCACCAATTCCTATCGACTCATCCTCTCCATCGTCATCCTTTATCCGCTTTTTGCCCTCATCACCTTGCTTGTGATGGGAGTGGGCTTTGGAATGTGGTGGCAGGCCCTCGTCTGGATTCTGCTGTGGATTCCGATTGGCAAATTCTGCTGGTGGTATTCGCAGCGCGCCCACAACGTCATCCGCGCTTTGCGCTATCTGACCCATCCTTCCGAGGTCAATGCCATCGCCCGGATTAGAGAGAGCATCAAAGAGATTATCGCCGTCGGAAACGTGTATAAGAAGGTCGTTTAATCCTCTTACTCATTATTATATTAATCCATCCCACTCATTAAACAATTCCTACTATGGAGCAGAAAATCCCCTACAAGATCTATCTGGCTGAGAACGAGATTCCCACACAGTGGTACAACGTGCGTGCTGACATGAAAGTGAAGCCCGCTCCACTCATCAGCCCCGCTGATGGACATGCTTTGACCCTCGAGGAGATGAACCCCATCTTCTGCGAAGAGCTGAACAAGCAGGAACTCGACAACGACACGGCTTACTTCGACATCCCGAAGCCCGTGCAGGAGTTCTATCGCATGTATCGTCCTTCACCACTCGTGCGTGCCTACTTCCTGGAGAAGGCGCTCGGAACGCCTGCCAAGATTTACTATAAGTTCGAGGGTAACAACACCTCGGGTTCTCACAAACTCAACTCGTCCATCGCCCAGGCTTATTATGCCAAGGCACAGGGGCTGAAGGGTGTGACCACAGAGACTGGTGCCGGCCAGTGGGGTACGGCATTGAGTATGGCTTGTTCGTACTTCGACCTCGACTGCAAGGTCTTCATGGTAAAGGTGTCGTATGAGCAGAAGCCTTTTCGCCGCGAAGTGATGCGCACCTATGGCGCCAATGTCACTCCTTCGCCCAGTATGACCACCGAGGTGGGCCGCAAGATTCTTGCCAATCATCCTGGCACATCGGGTTCGCTCGGTTGCGCTATCTCAGAGGCTGTCGAGACTGCAGTCAAGACTCCCGGCTATCGCTACGTGCTTGGCTCGGTGCTCAATCAGGTGCTGCTCCATCAGTCCATCATCGGCTTGGAAGTGAAGCGTGCGCTCGATAAATATAACATCAAGCCCGACATCCTGATTGGTTGCCTGGGAGGAGGTTCGAACTTCGGCGGTTTTGCTTCACCATTCTTCGGTGAGATTCTGCGTGGTGAGGCCAACTACCACCTCATCGGTGTGGAGCCCGCTTCTTGCCCAAGTTTCACCCGCGGCAAGTTCGCCTACGACTTCTGCGACACAGGTATGATCTGCCCACTTGCCAAGATGTACACACTTGGTTCGCAGTTCATTCCTTCGGCCAACCATGCCGGTGGACTTCGTTTCCACGGCATCAGCCCCATCCTCGCACAACTCTATCACGATGGATATTTCGAGGCTCGTGCCGTCGAGCAGACTGCTGTCTTCGAAGCTGCCGAGCTCTTCGCCCGTGCTGAGGGTATTCTGCCTGCTCCCGAGTCGAGCCACGCCATCCGCGTTGCCATCGACGAGGCCAACAAGTGCAAACTCACCGGCGAGGAGAAGACCATCGTCTTCAACCTTTCGGGCACCGGTTACTTCGACCTCGTGGCTTATCAGCAGTTCAACGATGGAGTGATGACCGACATCATCCCAAGCGATGAAGCTATTGCCGAAGGTCTTGCCAAGCTACCTAAGATTGGGAACGAATAACCGCGTATCGGCTCTAAGGAGAGTCATAGTATGTTTTTTTCTACGGACTTCTGGGACTTTAAGGACTTTCAGCCTTGACCCTCTCTGTCCCTTAAGTCCAAATAGTCCGAAGAAAAATAGAAGAGAACAAAATCCCTTGAGATTAATTCTCAAATTCGCTAATTCGTGATACCCCCATGAATCTGCGCTCCATCGTCATATTCTTGACCACTTTGATATGTGCTGGCTGTACATCGACACACGAAAACTGTGCCGTGTACAGCCAGTTCGCTTTTGAAGAGAACTTTGGCAACGAGGAGTCTAAGCCCGATACTACCGTCTTTTCCTCGCTGACCTTAGGCCCTGAGTGGTTGTTCCCCAATGGCTCTGTGCAAGGTATGACGTATGTCGATGAACGTCCAGAGACGATTGTTCATGGTATTTCGCTGCCTTGTGTCGAAGTGTCGTCGAAGCGGGGAGGGGAGATTCCCTGCCAGGTGGCTCGTCGCATCCAGTCAGAGCATTTTGCCGTGATGGTTGAGATGTTCTTCGAGCCTAAGGATGGCGATGCGGCGGGATTGATTGTTTCGACAGACAATTCTTCAAGTTCACAGGTCTCCAAGGGTTTAAGCTCCCTTTTCTTTTGCCGCGATTTAGCTGGTCTCGCCCTGCGTCGTATGAACCACCAAGGTTTCGATCTCCTTGCCGAGACCGAGCTCCCCGACTTCGTCACTCGCGTTTATCTCCGCATAGAGCGCAGCGGCCCTCTCTTCGCCTTCTTCTATCGTTACGAAGGCAGTGGTCCCGATGACTGGACCCAGATAGGAGATGCTATAGACACAATTTCCGATTCATCAAGTGATGTTGATGCCACCCTTATCGGGTTGTGTGCGGAGCATTCCACATTTTTATAATACTTCGCTCGTAAAGTATACTTTGTCAAATTCGCGATTTTTGTTAAAGTATACTTTATTATTTTTTTATTATTCACCAAAAATATATACGAAATCAACCTAAAATTAAGAAAAAATGCTTTGTCGGGCAGTTTTTTCTTATTTTTTATACTTATTCAAGAAAATGTTCGTATATTTGCAAAGGAAAAACAATAAGTTAAAGACAAATGACTGAACTTACAACTCGTCAGATTCAGTTTGCTACGTTAGCTATCGGTGCAACTGCGCAGCGTATGGGCATCTCGGCTACTGAACTACATAACCGCTTGAAGAAGTACGATTTGGTGCGACGGCTTCTGTTCGATTGTTATGACACGCTCCATACAGAGAGTATAGACGGCGTAGCATGGAATGTGCAAGAAGCCTTGCGTAATTGGGAGGCTAAATATACGAAGGAAGGAGATATGCAATGATACTATATCATGGTTCGTTTATAAGCGTGCCAAACCCTCTTACGGGAGTTGGTCGTAAGGAACTGGATTTCGGTCCCGGTTTTTATGTGACTAGAATCCGCGAACAAGCGGAACGCTGGGCTCGTCGTGTGTGTATCATTAGAGCTGTTGATACACCATTGATCTCTTCTTATGATTTCGATGAGACAAAGTTGCCTGATGATGTGCGTTGCCTTAAGTTGGATCATTATGACCGAGATTGGCTTGATTTTATTTCAGCAAGTCGACGCGGAGAAGAACCCTGGCAAGGATACGATATCATCGAGGGTGGAGTCGCTAATGATCAAGTTATTGACACCGTTGAAGATTATTACGCTGGACGTATTACTGCTGAACAGGCCATCGGTCAGTTACGTTTCGCTAAACCTACACATCAAATGTGCATTCGTAATCAGTCAATTGTGAACATCTGTTTACATTTTATTGCCGTTGAAACGGTGGAGAAAGGAAATAAACTATGAGAGATCAGGTATTATGGCGTAAGATAGGACGGATTGCGGCTTTGCTCTCCGACCGCTTATCTATCGAGCCCGAACGTGCACTCGATTTGATTTACAATTCGCGCACCTTTGCCCTGCTGTCAAATCCAGACAGCGGATTGAATCTGATGAGCGACCAATATATTCTGACTGATTTGTTGCGAGAGTTGGAAGATTGATCGATATCTGATACTATTTCGGTCTCACGCGCATGGATGATTTCGAAGGTAACCCCGTGGTGCACAACCATTGCCTCTCCATCACCCTGAGCTATGAGTTCAAGCTGTAAGCCGGATGGCTAGAATTATGCTATTTTATGCAATAAATACGCTATACTGCATAAAATAGTAACTTTTTTATGCAATAGACTTGGAAAAATGAAGAAAATGACGTATCTTTGCGGCGTGTTAATGCCCTTTATTGTATGAAGACGATAATCCTGAATCAACGCAAGGAACGTGATGAACTGATGTCGCGGACTTACCTGGCACGACGAACTAACCAAGACATCGAGCAGTTGTTGCTAAGTCATCTGATCAAACTGATCACTGGCCCTCGGCGCGTAGGCAAATCCACGCAGGCATTGCTTATGCTGAGGGGCAGAAATTTTGCGTATCTGAACTTCGACAATCAGGCACTCCTTGAAGCTTGGAATCCGAATCTTGTGATGAGGATGCTTGATGATGTTTATCCTGGCTATGACTATATTCTTTTGGATGAAGTGCAAAATCTCGAAGCCTGGGATCTATGGGTCAGTGAACTATACAGAATGGGAAAGAACTTGATCATAACGGGAAGCAATGCCAAAATGCTGTCGAGCGAGATGGCTACGGTATTGACCGGCAAGTATCTTCAGGTCGAGATGCTGCCTTTTGGTCTTGATGAATTCTTCGACTGGAACAAACTCGATTTGCATGCTTTGAAACCAGAAGACGCTACACATGCGGCGGTACTGGCAGACGATTACTTGCGTAATGGAGGATATCCCGAGGTCGTGAATTCTCGTTCGTTGACTCGCAGTTATCTTGATACGCTGTTCGACTCCATCGTTTGGAAGGATGTGGCTAAGCGACACAATGTTCGCAACATCACGGACTTGAATGATATGGCTATGTATCTTGTGTCCAATTTCTGTAATCCATTAAGCGCAAGCAGCCTGACCGAGGAACTCGGCTTTTCGAGTGTGAATACGACGCGTAAGTATATGGACTATTTGCACGAGCCTTATCTGTTTTTTTACCTGCCTCGCTTTAATGCCAAATTGAAGCTGATGAAAAAAGCTCCGTGCAAAGTCTATGTCGTCGATAATGGCTTTGTGCAGGCCAAGGCATTCGCTTTGAGCGATAACCTTGGACGATTGCTCGAAAATCAGGTGTTCATTGAGCTACTTCGGCGTGGCTACGATCCAGATAGAAGTCTCTTCTATTATCGTTCGCGCAACGATAAGGAAGTCGATTTCGTGATGCGTGAAGGGACACGTATCAAACGGTTGGTTCAAGTTTGTTACGACATGCGCAACGAAAAGACAGAAAGACGTGAAGTCGATAGCCTCGTGGAATGTGCTGGTGAGCTGAAATGCGATGATTTGGTTATCGTTACCAACGATGAAGAGCGTACGATCGAGAAAGGCGAATATCGGATAAATGTTGTTCCTTTTACTAAGTTCTGATATTATTCAAGTTACGCAAGTGCGAAAGTGGAAGATTACAGGGAGTTAACGGGAGTTAGCGCCCAAGGGCGCGGGAGTTGACGGACAAATGTTTCCTGAGTTCCATATCCTGCAAGGTGAAGGTGTCCATTCTTTCGCTGAAATCATTCGTTTTTCATAAAAAATATCCTCAAAAAAATGAAAAAATGCCAAGTTCGTGCATTTTTTCCCTTTTTTTTGTTGGAGTTATTAAAAAGTCGTTATCTTTGCAGCGCTAACTGATACCAAAAGCCCTGCCTTGTGCAGGGTGTCGCAGCGACCGCCATCAGGCCGTCGTTCGGCAAAGGATCAGTAGCCTTTATATCAAGAAAGGCGTATTCGACGTTTATCTTCAGTTAGTTCGCTAAACTTTCCACCTCAGAGAGCTATATACCATCGAAGATATTTTTTTTTCTAACAAAAAGCTAAAATGAAAACAATTGCAATTCTTTTCGCTGCCATTTCTCTCAGCACGATGACAGCAGCTGCCCAGAACAAGGTGGGCGAATTCTCTTTGAAGCCGATGATTGGCATCAATGTGTCGGACCTCTCATCCGATGAAGAAGTTAACTACAAGGCGAAGGTCGGCTTCACGGAAGGTATGGAAGCGGAGTATGGCGTAACGCCATGGCTCGGTGTCTCGTTGGGCGCAATGTATTCGCAACAGGGTGCTAAATTTGAAGCTTCCTTGGGACAATTGGGAGTCAATGAAGAAGGCCGAAAGGTGGCTGTCATTATCGGATTGAAAGGTAAGCTGAAGGCCGACTATATCAACATGCCATTGCTGGCGAATTTTTATGTTTGGAAGGGGCTATCGGTGAAGACAGGTCTTCAGGTCGGCTTCCTGGTGAACGACAAGATGAGTGGAAATGGTGCAGTAGCCGGATTTACAGAAATTCCTGCCGATCAGCTTATTCAAGAGGATTTGTCAATCTCTTCTGCAACCAGCACCTCCCTTTCCACCTTTAGTTTCGAGGAGTCGGACATCTGCAAGAGCGTAGTCTTCGGCATTCCCGTCGGCCTCTCCTACGAATACAAGAACATCACCCTCGATGCTCGCTACTATTTCGGCCTCACTCGTATGGATGATGCCGAAGATGATGCTCCAGCACGCAACCGCTGCCTCTCCATCACACTGGGCTACAAGTTCAAGCTGTAAAGTTACTTCCCGGTTTCCCCCTTTAATAATTGTACTTTAATTCTGAAAAGACTGATATGAAAAAAAATGTATCTTTGGCCTTTTGGCTTCTTTCTCTTTGTCTGTTCGCATCATGTGACTATTTCGGAGATTTCATTTTTGAAGTAAATAACCATACTAACGATACTATCAAGGTGTCATATTCCAAACAACTTCCCGCCTATTCAGAGGTTTATAATTACAATAATCCTTATGGAAATGGTTATTTCAGGTTGTCGGATACAGATACTACAATCCTTATTCCACCCATCACAAACTTCTCTATACGTGTGCATGTAGGATTGGTATCAAGCAATTTCCCGACAAAAGATGACACTCCAGAAAGATATGATATAATGCCTCTTTGGAAACGAATGACTTGCCTGGTCATTGGCAAAGACACTATCAATCCTACAGTTTATTCGGAAGGACAATGGAATAGAAAATCGTATATATATACTTTAAATTTAAATCACAAATAATATCATCCAGATGGCCAAAGAATAACTAGTTTAGAAAAAAGATTAAATGTTGGCAGGATGATGAAGCTTTGCTGGCCAACTTCTATATATGGAAAGGATTGGCAGTTAAGACTGGTGTACAGGTCGGTTTCTTGGTGAACGACAAGATGAACGTAGACGCTGCTATGGCTGGAGTTGCAGCCCCTGATATTGACAAAATAACTTATGTGGATTTATCAAAACCTTCAACAGACAACTTCTTTTCCTCATTTAGTGTCGAGGGCTCAGATGTCTGCAAGAGTGTAGTCCTCGGCATCCCCGTAGGCCTTTCCTACGAATATAAAGGTATCACTCTTGATGCCCGCTACTATTTCGGCCTCACTCGTATGGATGATGCCGAAGAAGATCCTGCAGCTCACAACCGCTGCCTCTCCATCACCTTGGGCTATAAGTTCAAGTTGTGATACCAGGCTAGACGTCCAAGAAAAGTGCCAACGCTTATCTGTCACTCGATAGGTAAACGTTGGCACTATCTTTGTCCTTGTCCTGCTTCTCAACTACAAAGGTACGACATTTCCCTAAACCCACCAACATTTCCCGTTAAAAAACTGTTTTTGGGGTCAAATAGGCCCATAAACAAGAAAAATTCGCCAAATAATGTAATTTTTTCTTAATTTTTGTTCAGTTTTTGAAATTTATTCTTATATTTGCACCGCTATCTGACACCAAAAACTCTCTCCAAAGAGTGCTGCATTGACGTTTATAAGTCTTTCGGCAAAGGATAGGTAGCCTTTATATCAAGAAAGACGTATTCGACGTTTATCTTCAAATAGTTCTCCAAACTTTCCACCCCGGCTAGAACTAAATACCGTAGAAGATAGTAGTAACGAAACGTCTGCGAGATGTAATATGCGTTTCCCGACACCTTTTCGTGGGCAAACTGCGCCCATGGAAAGGTTTAGGGATTCAATATACACATCTACGTGGTCGACATCGTTGCTTTTCATTGCGGTATAGGCACGTGGAAAGGCCTGGAGAACGTGGAAAGCAGAGATGTTGCCCACGTTTTTCTTTTTATGAAGTTAACCCTTTCATTCATTTTACCGATATAGGGCAGCTGTCGGATAGAGAAAGTGTAATGATATTCTCCATCCTCATTCCTACTTGGAACAATCTAGACTTCCTAAAACTTTGTGTTCGTAGTGTGCAGCAGAATTCACGCTATGAACACCAAGTTATAATACACGTAAACGAAGGCGCAGATGGTACTCTGGAATGGGTAAAGGAACAAGGTTTTGATTATACTTATTCCTCCAACAATATTGGTGTATGCTTAGCCATGAACATGATGCGTACCAAAGTTAGGACGGATTACATCTGCTTCTTGAACGATGACATGTATGTTTGTCCCGATTGGGATGTTGCATTGGCAAATGAAATCGAATCATTAGGGCATAAGTATTTTTTCTTGTCCTCGTCTTTGATTGAACCAGTGATAAGGGAAGGAATAGTATATGGTGATTTTGGTGATTCACCAAGTAATTTCAGAGAAAAGACATTGCTTAAATATTATAAGTCTTTCATTGTAGATGATTGGGCTGGTGCCACGACACCACCTAATATTGTTCATCGTGATGTTTGGGATTTGGTTGGGGGGTATAGTGTGGAGTATTCTCCAGGCATGTATATTGACACTGACTTCACAGCCAAACTATGGCTTTGCGGAATCCGTTATTTTAAGGGATTGGCAGATAGCCGTGTCTATCATTTTAGTATGAAAACAACAAGGCGCGTTGTTTGTAATAATGGCACAGCCCAGTTTCTGCTAAAATGGGGTATGACGAATTCAATCTTTCGCAAGTTGTTTTCACATCAAGACATGATGTGGGAAGATGCAGAAAAGATATCTATCCCTTCGAAAATCCCACAAAAATATCGGATAAAGGCAAAAGTGAAGATGCTATATTATATATTGACCACTGACATTGGTTGCGCTTGGACGTTTACTTCACCGAGTTCATATCGTTAAAAAACTAATAAATAAATGAAATCATTATTCATCATTGTCATTGCGGCAATTACATCTACTTCATTGTACGCACAAAAAGTTGATTACTCTGTTGTTTCTGTTCCCGAGGAATCGGGCATAGACTTTCTGCAAATCACCACAGCCAACGATTATGTTTGTATGCCACAAGTGAAACGTAGTAGTCGTAGCTTGAGTTGGTTTGCCAATCGAATTATCGATATCTCGAAAGATGGTATCAATCTGGCGTACCTGTCGATAAGAAACAATATGACGAATATCTTCGTTAAGGAGTTAGGCAAACAAGGCAGCTCTATCCAACGAACGAATCGTCAGGGTGTGATAGATTTTTCCTATTCCAGCGATGGTAAATACATCTGCTTTACAGAAAAGCGAGGAGCCAGCACTCAGGTTTTCCAGACAGATGCAAACAATGGCTTTGTATGCCGACAAATAACTTCGGGTGCCAATGATTATACCCCTATCTACAACACGAACATGAAGAATATCTTCTTCGCACGTCAAGAAAGGAATGGAGTGAGCATTTGGAGTTACGACATCGGCAATAACTTCTTGTCAACCTACACGGCAGGAATGACACCCTATCCGATTCCAAATACAACATCATATCTCTGTACTCGCCTCAATGCAACAGGCAAAACGGAGATATGGAAAGTTGATTATTCGACCGGTATTGAAGAATGCATTGTGTCGGATGCAAATCGTGGCTTTTCATCACCCGTACTATCCCCTGATGGACAATGGATCCTGATGGTTGGTGAAAGCATTGTAGAAACTCCGAATTTCAGCTATCGTAATACAGACATATATGTTTGCAGAACTGATGGCACACATCTTTCACAGCTGACATATCATGCTGGGGATGACCTGAGTCCGGTTTGGAGTAAGGATGGACGGTTTATCTACTTCATTTCCCAACGTGGCTCTGCCGAAGGCACAGCCAATATCTGGCGCATGAGTTTTACCCTTTAATTATCAATATTATTAACATTTAAATTTTTCGACTATGAAGACAATTAAGCTTCTTCTTTCAGCAACATTGCTGACCGTTGCAACATCCGCATCTGCCCAGTTCGCCAACAGTGGTTCAAGCGGAGGTGGTGGCTTCTCATTGGGTACCGTAAAGACTGATGACTATTCACGTTTCAAGGTTAGTTATCTGACCCAGAGCTTTTCGTTTGACACAAGTTATTCATACGATTCAGAATCATTGAAAGGTGTCTCTGTAGAGTATCTGTATGGTAAGCACATTACTCAGAATCTCCCTCTCTTTATTGAGTATGGTACAAATTTTTCATGGGGTTTCAGTAAAGAAACTTATGATCATGATGATGTTGAGGTTAAATTGAATGTGATGAGCCTTACCGTACCAATTAATCTTGCTTATAAGTTTTCTGTAAATGATGATTTTTCTATTGATCCACACATCGGCATAGGTGCCAGAGTCAATCTGTTAGCTAATGAATCGTATGATGATGGTTATTATGACGAATCTTATAGTTATTTCGACAAGGATGATGTCGGCAAGGATAACACATGGAATCGTTTCCAGTTGTGTGGCCAGGCAGGTGTTGGCTTGTGCTTTCAACAGTTCTACTTTGGCTATGAATACTCGTGGAACTTCATGGAACTTGCTGAGAAGACAAAGTTGAATACCAACTACATCAGCGTAGGTATTAACTTCTAATTCGACATTAATGAGACCTTGTCTTCTGTTTGTTTTGTTCATTTCTTTGATTTGCTCATCTTGCAATGATGAGGAGACCTATGAGATTATTGACGTTTTTCCTGAAGGCTCAAAAGATTCAGCTTCAATAACAGGTTTGCCTATCATTGTGATTACAACAGATGATGGAGTCGGGATAACGAACAAAGACACATGGAAGACAGGGTGTCTTACTATTGAGGGAGATTACTCCGTTCATGGTTTTTCTGATAGTATCCTAATCAAAGGGCGCGGTAACGCCTCCTTCCACTACCCCAAAAAATCTTTCACGCTGAAGTTCAATCGCAAACAGTCTTTATTGGGCATGTCCAAACATAAGCGTTGGGTTTTTCAGGCGAATTATCATGATCGGACACTTCTGCGCAATGCTCTTACCTTTCACTTGAGTCATTTTTCCGACAAGATGGAGTGGAACCCCCATGCTGAGTTTGCCGAGGTTATCCTCAATGGAGAGCATATTGGCAACTATTTGGTGTGTGAGCAAATTAGGGTTGATCAGAATCGCGTCCCTATTGAGACTAATTCGACAAATGATGAAGATTGTGGCTTCCTATTTGAATACGATTATTATTACGATACCAAACCTCGTTTTCGTAGTACGATAAGCCATTTCCCCATCTGTATCAAATACCCTGATGAGGACGAATGTCGAGACAGTCAGTTGATGTATGCCCGTGAGTTCATAGAAAGTATCGAAGTTTCATTGCACACCCACAATTTCAATAAACTGTTTGACGAGTATATTGACTTTGGTTCGTTTGTCGATTATTGGATCATCATGACCATCACAGGTAACATCGAACCCGCAAAGCCAAGAAGTGTCTATTGCTACAAGAAACCATCTGGGAAGCTCTTTGCTGGACCCTTATGGGATTTCGATTTCTCCACATATAAAGATTTGGAGGGTACGGATAATCAGGACGTGCTATATTTTACCTGGCTCTTTAAGTCTCAGTTTTTCCGTGATAGAGTCAAGGAAAGATGGAAGGAATTGTATCCAGTACTTCGTCAAGAAGCTGTAGATTACATAATGCTGAAGAGCGTTTATCTGTCTAAGTCGGAAGAAATTAATCATGAATTGTGGCCCATTGTCTTTCCATATTTAAAGAAATGTGAGAACGGTGATGAGCTGCTGCCCTATCAAGAAGCTATTGACAATCTGCTTCGAATAACACTGGCAAGGATGGACTATATTGATAGCTTTGTCCAAAAATTGTAGTTTAAGGATATTCGTAACAAACAACAAGTAAGACATAAAGAAGGATATGCACAGAAATATTTATTATACCTTATTTGCCATCTTGATGACAGCATTGATGAGTGTGTCCATTACCTCTTGTGGAAGTGAAGATTTAGCATCGGATATAGACGGTTCTCAATCAAAGTTCACCTATACCATAGGTAACCAAACCTACACCTACTCTAAGTATTGGCAAAGCATCATAGGCCCTGAGAGTCTTGATTTAATCCATGATGGTAAAAAGGTCTACTGGAGCATGGAGTTGTGGGGAGCAATAGATGATGCAGCAGATGGCAATTGGCTAAATTTTAATATATTTAGCAATAACGTTGAAAAGGGATTTGAATTGACAAAAGATAACTTTTGTGTCCCTTATTGGCCACTTGGAGATACAAGTAGTAAAACATTCCATTTCCATAAAAAGAGTGGCAGTGCTAAACTGACAGAGTTCGGTACACATTCAGCAAAGATGGTTTTCAATAATTTCGTAATGGAAGCAGATGGAGCATCATTCAATATCACTGTAAATGGAACTGTCGACCTGGAGGTTGACTAAAAGTAATAAGATTTTAAATATAGAAACTAAAAAAAAGTATGAAACAGAATTATTGGATTTTTCGATCTCTTCTTATATCGGCTTTTGTTTGTTTCGGATTATCTTCATGCGATGAAGACGATAATAGTTTCAGCAAAGCCGACATCGTAGGTACATGGGATCTCATACACGAAGAAGGCTGGGAAATTTATGATGGAGACAAGGAAAGCTGGTCGATGGATCTTGTAAACGAAAATTGTTTTGAGTTTCATGCTGATGGTACGGGCTTGGAATATGACCCTAGTAGCAGCCATTGGAAAGACTATGATGAATTCACTTATGAACTCTCAGGAAATAAATTGATAGTTGATTATAGTTATGGCGAAAAGATAAGTAGCACGATAATCACTCTGAACAAAACTACACTGATACTTCATTATACCTGGAACGACGATGGCGAACGTGGAGAGCAGACAGAGACGTATAAACGTATGGAATAATGCATTTTTAATCCCAATACAAACATAATATGAATAAATTATTTGGATTTTGTTGTCTTTTTTTGATGGTAGCAGTTAGTATTGTATTCTTTGCCTGCGACAACAATGACGATGAAGAAAGTGGCATCAATGGTCCTCAATGGTCCTCAATCTATGGCACATGGATTCTTTCCAATGAGGAAGGAACAGAAAATGGTGAATATTATTCACACCCTTATAAATGGACATGGTATTTTCGGTTTAATCCAGACGATACATGGACCAGCTATTGGGAAAACGAAGGCAAATGGGAGTTAAGAGGTCGTGGTAACCTGTCTATTGATGCCGCAAATGGTATCATCGAATTTGATTATATATATCAGTTGTTGGAACTAACCAATAAGACGCTCAAGGTTAAAGAGACCTATCAGAATGGGGATTATCAGACGAAAACCTTTACAAAGGTAGCGGATAGTCTTCTGGACGATGTCATTGAAAACGAAATAACAATTAAATTATAAAATTAAAGTTAAAGATGAAAAAGTATTATTATTTCTTGCTGTCACTTTTGATGATGGCATTATTATGTGTCGGGTTTATCTCATGTGACGATGATGATGACGACACAGTTCGTGGAAGTAGTATTGTCGGCACTTGGGTAGATGGTTCGACGACGATGGTATTGGGTAGTGATGGCAGCTACAATTTGACCGATACGAGTATCCCAAATATCCCACAATACCGAAGGGGTACATATTCTTACAATAAGGCACAAAAGTTGTTGACGGTAAATGTAGTTGCCGTAGCTGGTCAAAATGGTGCTTATAAGGATACATACATTGTTCAAACATTAACTTCATCCACATTGGTTCTTCTCTATTCTGATGGAGATGTTGAGGGATACTATACACGTAAAAAATAAGTATTCATCTTTATTGTAATAAAGCAATTATTTTTCAGAACGTATATATATTTTTACTGTTGACAAATGAAAAAGATTCAGTTGTACTTGTTGACCCTACTGGCGGTCACTCTATTGAACATTTGTTTTACGTCGTGTCACGATAAAAAAGAAATCGATTACGCGAATGATATCATTGGCACATGGGTATGGTTGGACGACGAAGGGTATTCGACGAAACGAACTTATTATTCAGAAACCTTAATCTTCAATAAAGACAAGACCTATAAGCTCCTTTGGGTGGAAGATACTGGCATTTTCGACCATGGGGTATTTACGGGTGAAGAAAGTGGCACCTGGAGCTATGACTCTAAAGCCCATACCTTAACGATGACCACTATCATTGGCGAAGCCCCTGGGACTTATACCTACGATATTATTCTCCAAGGTGAACAAATGACCCTCATAGAAGATGATGGGGATATTAATGGCCCATATATCAAGCAATAAACAGAATAAAAAAAATACTGGACCCAAAATCTCAGTAGAAGAAACAGAGAATGGTAATTATTATTAAGCTCCTTATCCATGGACTTGGTATTTCCGTTTTAATCCAGACGATACTTGGATCAGCTATTGGGAAGACGAAGGCGATTGGAGGAAGTTAAGAGGTCGAGGAAATCTAACAATTGATGCCGCAAATGGCACCATCGAATTTGATTATAAGTATCAGTTGTTGGAACTAACCAATAAGACGCTCAAGGTTAAAGAGACCTATCAGAATGGGGATTATCAGACGAAAACCTTTACAAAGGTAGCGGATAGTCTTCTGGACGATGTCATTGAAAACGTAATAACAATTAAATTATAAAATTAAAGTAAAAGATGAAAAAGTATCGTTGGCTCTTGCTGTCATTTATGATGATAGCAATTATTGGAGTGGGTTTCGCATCGTGCAATGACGATGATGACGAGGATTCAAAAGTCCTTGTCGGTCAATGGCAGGAGTGCGAATCGGATGGTGTCCTTAGAGACGATGCCAAGGACTATGAGGTGGCTCATCTTGTTCTTCGTTCGGATGGTACGGGTGATTATTGGTCTATGACCAAGGGGAAGAAAGACCGAGGAGCTTGTTCTTTTGACTATTCATATACGCTAAAAGGTACTTCTGGCCGTTTCACGATGACCCTCACCGCTACAGATGGTTATTATGATGAAGATGAAATTGGCGAGACGGAAAGCGTAGGATTCACCTTGATTGATGGTATCTTTCTTTTGGGAGAGATCTATTATAAGAAAGTTTCTTCTGCCAACTGAATTGTAAGAAAAATAGGACGGAATAGTCATGAAGAATAATATCTCTGTTGTAATCAACACCTATAATGCCGAGAAATACTTGGCGAGAGTGCTCGAAACCGTCAAAGGCTTCGATGAGATTGTTGTCTGTGACATGGAGTCAACGGATAATACACACAAGATTTGTGAACAATATGGCTGCAAGATTGTAGTCTTTCCTAAGGGTGATTGTAAGAGCGCCGAACCTGCACGCACTTTTGCCATACAGTCGGCTTCGTATGACTGGGTGTTAGTAGTTGATGCCGATGAACTGATTACTCCCGAATTGCACGATTATCTTTACGATTTCATAATGCGCCCAGGTGAGGTAAGAGGACTATATATCCCACGCAAAAATTACACGATGGGGCGATTCCTTCCTTCATCGTATCCAGACTATCAACTGCGTTTTTTTATTCGTGAGGGAACGGTTTGGCCACCATTTGTGCATACGTTTCCCATTATTAAAGGTAAATTATCTTACATTAACAAGAAATATGAGAAACTAGCTATTATTCATCTTGATGATAACACTAATTCCTATTTGCGCCGATTAACCAACTACACAGACAATGAACTTATTAAGCGAAAAGGTCAACGTGCTACATACTTTTCTATCGTCTTTTCTCCTATCGTTCGCTTCTTCAAATACTTTGTTCTGAAAGGTGGATTCCTATATGGCGTAGCTGGATTTGTGTATGCTGTACGCCAAGCCAGCTATAAGTTCACCACCCTTTGTAAGTTGTACGAAATGCAGCATAATTAACTGAATTAAATTTTCAATCCGTTATAATACTGTTGCAGTCATCTGCAGCAATGCTCGCAAAAAACGAACGGCATGCCTACTACTATCACATTCGATAGATATGCCTTCATAGTAGTGCAAAACCACGCCAATATCTCATCCTTTTATATCGCGTTATATGAACATTGTATCAGTCTGAACTTGCTTCAGAATTATTTATATTATCTGTACTATGACATCCCCTACGCATAAAGCCCCAACATCCTTTTGTATGTTCAGCGTCATAACTGTGGCACGTAATGCATTACCAGAACTGAAAGCAACCATTTCTAGTATCGATGCCCAGGACTTTGATGCAATGGAACTCATTGTGATTGATGGTGCATCGACCGATGGCACTAAAGAGTTTCTTGAATGCCTCAGTTGTCGACATTCTATTGTTTGGGTATCAGAACCCGACGAAGGCATCTATGATGCAATGAACAAAGGTGTGAACCTGGCGCATGGCCGATATTGCATCTTTATGAATGCTGCCGATACTTTTGTCGCTGCGAATGTGCTCAGTCGAGTGGAAGCGACAGGGATGGCTGCAGATGTGATATACGGAGACATCATTAAAAGCGGCAAGTTTAAGCGAGCGCAATCGCCACATAACAGCCATCGAATGTACTACTGCCATCAGGCAGCGTTCACACTAAGGCATCTACTTATATCCTATCCATTCGATATCCGACACCCACTGTCGGCCGACTTCAAACAATCAAAACAGCTTTACCTTGCTCAACATACATTCCGACACATACACATAGCTGTTGCCAATTTTGACACTCACGGAATTTCTAACACTAAGCGCTCGGCAGGTCTGAAAGACAATATATCAGTAATTATAGAGGTTGATAGCCTTTTATGGCAACTACGCCTCTTGCCACGCTTATGGTTCACATATCTTTTTTGCCTGATGAGAGGAAAATAGCATATAATACATGAAAGATGATTTTCCTTTCATACACATGTTTTTATGGTTTGGAAGGAATACTACATTTGCACATAAGTGTAGAAAATAGATCTTTAAAATGGAATAATGGTAAGGATTGACGAAAAGAATTGGCGAAGTAGACAACTGGTTCAGAGCATTTGTCAAAGAAGTATGGTGAACCTGGACCCCCCAGTCGTGAGGAGTTCGAGGCTAAAGCCAAAGCATGTATTATGCCGAAATAATACGCGAGGAGCGCAAGCGGCAGAAGTTGACTCAGCGGCAGTTGGGTGAGCGTATCGGACATCTCCTCTGACGAGGAAGTCAACTACAAAGCAAAAGTCGGCTTCACGGGAGGCGTGGAGGCCGAGTATTGTGTTACGCCTTGGCTCGGTGTTTCCTTGGGAGCGATGTATTCGCAGCAAGGAGCAAAGATAAAAGCTTCATTAAGAGAATTTGGAGTCAATGAGGAAGGCCGGCAGGTCGCTTCCCTGTTGAGTATGAAAGGTAAACTGAAAGCTGACTATATCAATATGCCGTTGCTGGCTATCTTCTATGTATGGAAAGGATTGGCAATCAAGACTGGCCTACAGGTCGGTTTCCTGGTGAACGACAAGATGAACGTAGACGCTGCTATGGCTCGCGTTACAGCCCCTGATACTGAGGATTTATCAAAACCTTCAACAGACAACTTCTTTTCCTCATTTAGTGTCGAGGGTTCGGATATCTGCAAGAGTGTTGTCTTCGGCATTCCCGTCGGTCTTTCTTACGAATACAAGAACATCACCCTCGATGCCCGCTACTATTTCGGCCTCACTCGCATGGATGATGCCGAAGAAGATCCCGCAGCACGTAACCGCTGCCTCTCCATCACCCTGGGATATAAGTTCAAGCTGTGATGCCAGTCATTCAGCCTTTTTGTGCTATATGAATAATTAAGTGCCAACGTTTTTCGTTCGTCAGACGATAAGCGTTGGCACTATTCGATGTAGATTGGTTCAGAACGATTATTTCAGCATTTTCTCAGCATCCTTGAGGGCTTCGTCCATGTTCTTTTGGAGACCTTCGGCGAAGGAGAGGCTGACGTAGCTGTTTTCTTTCCTGTCGGTGCGGTTGAGGTAGCAGGCTTCGAAGCGATCGTTGCGGAGGAAGCCCCATTCCAAATTGTCTTTGCCATCGAGGAGTTTTTCCAATGGAAGCTCTTCGAGAGCTTGTTCGCGTGTCTTGACATCCAAGTTGCTGCCGAATCCGCGCACCACCTTCCCATCCTGTGCAAGTTTCTTCGTCACATTGTAGATCTTGGTGATGTAGGCGTTCCATTCTTCGGGTGTAATCTCCGAACCATCCTTCTTGCAATAGACGGCCTTCGCCAGGTTGACACCATTGCCCATGAAGCAGTCATATCCTTCGAGTTTCTCTGCGTAGTCGAAGTCTGGCTGCACGTCGGCTAATGTCAGTTTCCCATCGTAGCGCTTCTTCCAGGTTGCTTCGCACTTCTCGGGACCGGTCATCTCGGAGAGTTTCTTCTCGGCCTGTTCCAGTTTCTGGTCGGTCTTTGCGTCACCGGTTACGGTTGGGGCTTTCTTCTCGCCGCAAGCCACGAGCATTGCGAGGCCTGCAATAGCCATGATGGCCATACATAATCTCTTCATAGCATAAATTGTTAATTGTTAATTATTAATGGTTAATTGAAGAAGACTATTTCTTGATGAATTCCACACGGCGGTTCTTGGCGCGACCTTCCTCGGTCTTGTTGTCGGCCACGGGTTCGTGCGAGCCCTTACCGACGGCACGGAGGTTGAAACCATCGACGCCCAGTCCTTCGAGCGCCTTCACGACGGCTTCGGCACGCTGCTGCGAGAGCGGGTCGTTCACCTTGTCGGAGCCCTGGTTGTCGGTGTGGCCCTGTACCTCGAAGCGTACGCTTGGGTTCTTCAGCATATAGTCGGCCACCTTCTGGATCTCGGCCATCGACTCGGGCTTCAGCGTTGCCTTGCCGGTTTCGAAGAGAATGTTGTTGGTCACGAACTTGCCCGTTTCGGCAATGGCTTTTTCGACAGCAGTCATGTCGGATGCATTGCGAGCATAGAGGTCACCACCGCCTTTTGCCAGACGGATATTGGTGATGTAGTCGATGTGGTCCTCCCAGAACTCTGTTTCGATGGAGAACCAATCGGCAGCCTTTGCATTGGGTGCGTTGATGACACGTTGGCCATTGATATAGACTTTCAGCGCCCGCTTATTGAACGATAGCGCGAAATGATTCCAATCGTTTCGTTCGTGGTTGCCTTCCAACGATTTATCGCCTTCGACCTTGTCTCCTCCAGAAGGTTTGGCGATATACCAGCGGATGTCATTATCCCAGAATCCGATAGTCGTCTCGTAATTGCCGTCATCATCGGCCGTCCTCAGATGAAGCGTGTAGCCGCAGCGATGCTCGTCGCCATCGGGAACGAAATAATCGAACTCCAACGAATACACTTCAGGCAGGTATTTCCTGTTGTCGCCTTGTACCAGAGGGGTGATGTGTGTGCCGGAGCCATGTTCGAACTTGATGGCCATCTGGCCATTCATGCGAGCCACTTCGGCATTATTGTCGATCAAATCCCATTTCGAGGGAAATTCACCCATCTGTTCACCTTTCAGATTATCCTCAAAGAAGACCACTGTGCCTTGCACAAAGTCATTCTTCACGGCTTCACCTTTGGCAGTTTTCTTTGGAGTGGCAGATTCTTCTGCCTCCTCTTTGTCAGCTTGCTCAGCATCGCTGGTCTTTTCCTTCACCTTTTGTTCAACGGCCCGCTTGCCTGCTTCGACAGCCTTTTCCTTCACTTTGTTAAGCCAAGCCTGGGCATTGGACGTGGAAATACCAACGAATACCATCACAAGGATGGCCAATAGTCTTCTTGCTTTCATAGTCTTATTCATTTTTAAGTGTTTATGTCATTTATTTGGGCAAAGATAAGTATTTTAATTCGAAAAGTTATCCACCCAAACGGGTGGAATAGTTTAAAAAGAATAAAAAATCACCCATTTGGGTGGTGCTATGTAAGAAAAAATGCTTATCTTTGTGCCCGAATGAATGTTTTTCGTTCATGCAATTTGTGATTTTGATGCCATGGAAAGTAAACATATCCGAATCGTTCAGAAGAAGGTGAACAGGATGAAACGGCTGTTCTTCGTGCTTCTGTTGTTGCTTTGTTATACGGCTCGTGCCGAATATTCCGACCACCGGAACCGTAAAGTGGATTCCTTGGAGAATGTGCTTCTGAGTGGGCAGCGAATGAGCGACGAGCAGCTCATCAGGCTTCACTCCGATTTGATGTGGGGATATCTGCAGACCGACGGGCTACGGGCCGAAACCAATGCCCGGAAGGTCCTTGCTTTGTCGTATGAGCATGACTGGCTCAATTCGCGTGCCGATGCTCTGCGTCTGTTGGGCTTGTTGGCATATGGCGACGAACGTTATGACGAATCAATTGCCTATTATGAATGGGCATTGGCTGTCACCGATTCCATGCAGACTTCGGGTAAATACAAGGAGGCTGACATAGATGACAACCTCTCGAGCCTCTATGGTACGATTGGTAATCTCTACAACATACAGGATAAGAATCTGCTCGCCATCGAATACTACCAGAAGGCGATGACCATTTTCGAGAAGTACGGTTGGCGAGAGAGCTTGACCATCCTGCATCATAACATAGCCGAACTTTACCTCGTCATTGGCAACGGCGAAGAGGCCGAACGGCACTATCGGTCGGCTATCGAGCATGGTGGGGCTACGGGTGATTCGCTGATGATGGCGCTGCCACACAAGGGACTTGCCAAGATTTATATCGATCGGGAAGACTATCAGCAGGCTCAGCAGACCATAGAACCGGCTTACACCTATTATAAAGCTCATCGTGACGAAGAGCCCGGAGACTATGCCGAAGTGCTTGCTTCTTTAGCTAAAATCAACCTGATGAGCGGGCATGAGAATCTGACTCAGGCCAAGGTATACGCTCTTGAGGCGCTGGATGTCGTCAATGATGAGATGATGACCGAAACGCGTTGCAATGTGTTTGCCGCTGCTACCATGGTAGAAATGAAGGCAAAGAATTGGAAGGCTGCGCTCCAGTATGCCTTGCAGTCGATACACGAAAACGACGATGAGGCCACCTTCAGCGATGTGGGCTGCTACGAGATGCTTGCCAACATCTACATGCAGTTGGGAAACAAGGAGGAGGCTTCGCGCTATATCAGCAAGGTACGCACCATGATGGAGCGTTTTTCGACGCAAAATTATCAGAGCAGCATTTCGCAGATGGAAGTGCTTTATAATACAGAGAAGAAGCAAAAGCTTATCGAGGAATTGAACCGCGAGAAACAATGGCATCTGTGGGCAGGTATTTTGATTTCAGCCTTGCTTATGATCTTGGCTCTAGCTTTCTTCCTGTTGTGGCGCGGTGTCAGGCTTCAACGCCGTACGGCCCTCTTCAAGGCGCGTTTCGAGGGCGAGGTGGCTGAGCGAAGTCGCATTGCCCGTGACCTGCATGATGGATTGGGCGGAATGCTTACGATGCTAAGATTGAAGATTGAGGGTGATGCCCCGAAGCCCGAATTGCTGAAACAACTGGGAGATACGGCCACCGAATTGCGCCATGTGGCCCACCATCTGATGCCTGAACAACTGCTTAAGAACGGCCTGAAGGTGACGCTCCAGGACTTGGCCATCTCGGTGCCCGGTGCACGTTTCAGTCATTTTGGCAATGACAGAAGGTTGAGTCAGGACGTGGAAGTGGTGCTCTATCGATGTGCCTACGAACTGGTCAACAACGCCGTCAAACATGCTCATGCCGATCGCATTGATATCCAGCTGATGCAGGAGGAGGGTCAGGTAACACTCACAGTTAGCGACAATGGACGTGGGTTGGACTCAGAGCACCAGCAAGGCGGCATCGGACTACAGAATATCCGTGAACGCATCAGCCACTATCATGGCACAATGCACATCGTCAGTGGTAAAGAACATGGAACAGAAACTAATATCATACTGCCAATATGAAGCAATATCGCATTGACGTCAATATCGCTGACGACCACGTCATGGTCTGCGAGGGTTTGGCTAATGCCATCAACCGCACTGGAGACATTCACGTCAGCCGCTCTTTTAACACGCTTGAAGCTTGCCGTCAGGCACTCTCCAGTAGCCGCCCTGATGTCCTGCTCCTCGACATCTCCTTGCCGGATGGTGACGGCATCGCTTTCTGCCAAGAAGTGATTGCCAGCTATCCCAAATTGAAGATCATTGCCGCCACCATTCACGATGAATATTCGGTCATTCGTAGGATGCTCGATGTGGGCGTGCATGGCTATGTGCTGAAGTCTTCGTCCATCGAACAGCTGATTGAGGCCATCCGTCAAGTGTGGCAGGGAGAAAGGTATCTCAGTCCCGAGGTGGAAGCCATCATCGAACAGGCACAAGGGCATGTCGTTGCACTCACGGAAGTGGAACGCAATATACTTCGTATGATATGCGATGGCATGACCAATCCGCAAATAGCAAAGATCCTCAATCTCAGTACCGAAACCATCAATTGGTATCGGAAACGTCTCCTTTCAAAATTCGGAGTTAAGAATGCTGTCAGTCTTGCTACACTTGTGATGAGGGAGAAGATTATTTGATAATAGAATAAAGATGAATCAAAGAAACGGACTTAAAATAGAATATTCGAATTATATTTGTCCTTAAAAAATAAGAAAAAGAGGTTGGGATAGACATTTTTTCCTGGTTTTTTGAACGAAACTTAAAAATCGTTCGTATATTTGCATCGATATTTGATGCAATGCTTTTCTCTCCGAAGAAACAGTAGCAATAATTGCTTATTATTTGATTTTTATATGCAACAGAATATTTCCATTGTTATTAATACATACAATGCCGAGCAATATCTGGCGAGAGTGCTCGAGACGGTGAAGGACTTCGACGAAATCGTTGTCTGCGACATGGAGTCGACCGACAATACGCTCAAGATAGCAGAGCAGTACGGATGCAAGATTGTGGTCTTTCCCAAAAGAAACTATAATATCTGCGAGCCAGCAAGGAATTTTGCCATTCAGTCGGCTTCGAGCGACTGGGTGCTGGTAGTTGATGCCGACGAACTGATAACCCCGGAATTGCGGGCCTATCTCTATGATTTCATCAAGGATCCGGGAGATGTTAGGGGTCTTTTTGTCCCACGTAAGAACTTTACGATGGGGAAAAACCTTCCATCATCGTATCCCGACTATCAGTTGCGTTTCCTAGCACGTGAAGGAACAGAATGGCCTGAAAAGATCCACAGCACACCAATCGTCAATGGCAAGGTCGGGTATATTGACAAGAAGCATAAGGAACTGGCGATGGTTCATCTTGACGATAGCACCAAAGCGACGCTGCGTCGATTGGATACATACACCGACAATGAAATGGCTCGGCGACTCGGAAAACGAGTGACATACGCATCCATCGTTTTTGCTCCGACCTTCCGCTTCTTTAAATTCTTTGTCCTTAAGGGCGGTTTCCGATATGGCGTTGCCGGCTTTGTGCAGGCTGCACGTCAGGCAATTTATAAATTCACCACGCTATGCAAGGTTTACGAGGCGCAGCATAACGTGGGAAAATAGAGTTTACTTCGATTATGAAAAGGTGCTTTTTGATGATCCTGCTGTTGCTGGGCTGCTATGCGTCAGTAATGGCTGATGTCCCCGAAGTTCGCTGGGACAAACAGAGTCTGCTGATTGACGGCAAAAGAGTGTGCCCTGTGATGGGTGAGATTCACTACTCGCGTGTCCCTGCCAATGAATGGGCCGACGAAGTGCGGAAGATGAAGCAGGGCGGGGTGACCATCATTGCCACCTATGTGTTTTGGAATCATGTCGAGGAACATGAGGGCGTATTCGATTGGAGCGGACAACGCAACCTGCGTCGCTTCATCGAAATATGCAAGGAAGAGGGGATGCCTGTGGTGCTCCGAGTAGGACCGTTCTGTCATGGAGAAGCACGCAATGGCGGCATTCCTGATTGGGTGTTTGAGAAAGGATGCAGGACGCGCTCCGAAGACCCCGTCTTCCTGTCGCTTGTCGAGCGTCTCTATCGACAGATATTCACCCAGATGCAAGGTTTGCAATGGAAGGACGGAGGACCGCTGATGGCTTGCCAGTTCGACAACGAATATCGTGGACACGGTTCATATCTGATGGCCTTGAAACGGATTGCCCAGAAGATTGGCTTCGATCTGCCTTTCTATACTCGTACCGGCTGGCCGGAACTGGCTTCGCCTATCCCTTATGGAGAGATGCTGCCGCTCTATGGCGACTATGCTGACGGTTTCTGGGAACGTTCGATTGAAGAAACTGCCGGCAACTACTACAAGGCTTTTAACTTCAAATCGTTCCGGTCGTCGACGGCTATAGCCACTGAACAACTCGGTGAACAAAGCGAGAAACTTAATGCAGGTGATGAACTTTATCCCTATTTTACCTGTGAATTGGGAGGTGGCATGATGACTGCTTATCACCGCCGTCCCTATCTCTATCCGGAAGAT
>Ga0256407_10003347_pt1 | contig 28730 bp, 20 predicted proteins | sample RumenRJG_04DNA_FD_193489 | JGI IMG/M metagenome (GOLD analysis project Ga0256407, IMG submission 193489) | Bovine rumen microbial communities from Lethbridge, Alberta, Canada - RJG_04 | ecosystem: Host-associated > Mammals > Digestive system > Stomach > Rumen | place: Canada: Alberta...
ATACAAAGGTCCAAAACTCTTCACACAAAACATATTGACATTAGCATTATTATTACGCTTTATCGAAAAATCATAACGTCTGATAAAGCAGCTGGCTCGCATATATAACAATCGCGTAACGTTATTTTGTGTGTAAGCGACTATTAATCCACATAAATCGTCAACATTTTTCATTAAATTTTTCTTGTTGAATTCAATCTCTTGCAGACTTTTTTCTGCAGCTGATTTTTGTGGCAACAACTTCTTTAAATTTTCATTTATCTCTTTTTTTTTATCTTTAAACGAAGAAGCATCTTTATTTAGTTTTTGTTCTGCGGTAATTTTTTCCATATCTTCCTGCAATTTACTGATAGAATCATTGACTCCTTTCTCTTTTTCCTTCAGCTCTTTCTCTTTTTCCTTCAGCTCTTTCTCTTTTCCCTTCAGCTTTTCAGCTTCTTGTTCCATTTTCATCAATTCTCCTTTCAAACCTTCCAAAGACAAAGATACTTTACCATCTTCATCTTCTATAGTAATGAGGTTATTTTTAAACAAATCATTATTATAACCGCCAGAAACGTCCGATAACACTCCTTTATCATAATCTAAATTCCACACTCTTGCTTTATTTCCCAGTTCTTCCTGATATTTCTTCATACCTCCGTTGTTACTCACATCCGCTACGTCATTTCTTTCTGGCTCTTTTTCTTTTTCAATCTTATCTTTATCTTCTTTTCCCTCATCTATTTTTATTTCTTTTTTCTCTTCTTTTTTCTCTTTATCATCTTGATTCAAATCTCTAATTTTATTTAAACGACGTATTACTTGATCAAGATTATTCTTGGTTTTTATAATATCTTCAATACCTTCAGTCATTACCTCTAAACACGTTATATCATCCATCGATTGCTGGAGATACGAAAGACGATCAACACCTGGATGCTCCAACAAGCCATAATCAACCTTTTCTTCCTCCTTCTCTTTCTCCTTTTTTTGGTTAGTTAATTCATTATCAAGAACTAATTTGTCCTTAATCTCAGATTCAGAAGATGGGGGGATGTCGGAGGAAAGTTTTTCTACCTTTTTTTCTTCCTCTACACCAAAAACGCCCTTCATAATCTCTAAAACTTCTCCATATGCCGTACCATCTGTTTTATTATATTGTCTATTAAATTCTGTTTCATGTTGTTTTATACCTTCTAAGAATTCTTTTAAATTATTATTACTATCAAGGTTATCCTCAACGTCTTTACCTAAATCACGTTTTTGGAATACTGTAGCATAGGACCTGTCGAATAACTCTTCATTTATCCTATCACACATAAGATCCCTTGAGGAAGGATTTACACCCTTATCCAAAACATATTTTAAAATTGCTCCATCGGCTCCTTTCCCTTTATTATTTTCTTCACCTTTTTCTTCAAGAGGCGTGTTTGAATTTTCTGCGTATTTTGGCTTAACAGCACAACCTTGATCAAAATACTTACCTCCTGACTCTATCTTCACTTCATTATCCTTATGTACTACTCCGCCTTCACCACAATAGTAACCCTCATGACCAGTATTAAGAATGTTGTTCTGCCTACGCTGAATCTCCCTTTTTGTATGAACTACCTTTTCCTTTATACCTCTACATGCCTCAAGCACTTCCTTACAAGACTTGCTTACGTCGTTGTAGGCCTTCCCCAAGCCTATGTCCTGACTATCACACGCACTAACATCACCACCCTGTACCTTTGTACTAGTACTTATTTCTTCAGAATCTTTAGCTTTTGACCCTCCTTTCTTTTCTTTTTTTTCCATCTTTATCGGAATTAGATCATCTGTCTTTTTATCAAGATCATCCTCATTCATCCCAAAACTATCCACAAAGTTTACTCCGAAGCTACTAATCACCAACAGCAAAAGCAGTAAACTTTTAAATCTGCTAAATACAATTACTTTGTTCATACTATTTACTTATATATATATATATATATATATATATATATATAGAGAGTTTTATGCATTTTTAAAAAAATATTTTATTTTTATTTTTTGGGTATTTGCAATACGCTAGAATTTCAATCAGTTATTTTCACATCTTATTATTCGTTGTTGTTGACTTATTTCCACATCTTGTTGTTCGTTGTTATTGTTAGAATCTACATTTTTGCTTTCCTTATCCACTACAAAAGTGTAGATGGCAATTAAAATAGTTGTTCCTACGTTCAATGTTATACTATAATATTGTGTACCTTTATTTCGAACGTACATAATTCGAACGTATTTAAGAAAAGCCTTTGTGCCAAACACCACCCCAAAACACTATTTTTATTCGACATTCCGGTTGTTATTTCACCAAAATCACCGTTACTATAAATGCTATTTTGGACATTACAATCATATACTTTTATCGCTAATTTATATCTTAACTTAAGGCTCTTAGCACTGAGTAAACCACTTAAAAGTGCTTTTGTGAATCTATTCCATGGTCCTTCTAGATTGTGCTCATTTTATTTACAAAACACCATTGCACACAAAGCCCCCATAAAAAATGCTACCCCATTCCAACCCACGACACGCAAATTCAACTTACAATCGAATAACGGCAACTTATAATCTATTTCGTAATTGACGCAAAAACAAAGGTACGATATGTATTGGACGTTTAATGTGTATAAATACCAATTATCCCAGCCATCAAAAAACCAAGGCTTAATTCTCCTAGACCCTCCTAGCCAAAAAATAGCATTTGAGAATAACCACGGTAAAATTACATGCTTAATTTTATTGTAATGGTCACATACATAATCATCTATGGCTTTTTGTATATCATTATTGTTTTTGGGATTGTTGAATTTTTCTTTCCCATTGTTAGTAAGAATGTTATTAATAAAAGACTAATATAACTTTAACTACCAATCATAGTCACAGATTGTTTAGTGTATGTCATAATCAAAGATTGTTTAATATAATACACACAATTTATACTTGATAATGATGTTTATTGCGTTATACGAATTTTTTATTTTTTAAGAATAGTTTTATAGCGTTATACGAATTTTTTATTTTTTAAGAATAGTTTTACATTTGAATTCATACTTATCACTGTCGTTATATTTATTTTCAATTTCTCCAACACATATTACAAAATCTCCTACAATTAATAATTCTTTATGGTCGCTATATGTTTTCCCAAAAAGGTTAAAATGTATTTCTCCCTCGCAATCTTCCAATACGACTATAGCATACGGTGTGTTGTTTTTTGTTATTTTAACAGTTGCTTTTATAATTATGCCTGCTATTATAACTTTACCAGAAGGTATAGTTTTAATTTCTTCGTTTGTTGTGGTAACGTTGCCATTCAACATTGTGGAATTACAGTTACAGTACTTTTGCATTATGTCTTTATATTTTTCTAGTGGATGCCCAGAAAGATAAAACCCTATAAATTCTTTTTCTAACGCCAACAGTTCCCTAGTATCATACTCATTACATGTTATCATTTCTGGTTTAGGTAAAGCTACCATTTCTTCACCAAATATATCCCCAAATAAAGCCCCCGACATTTTTTCTTTTTGTGTTTTCATGTTTGTATTATATTCTATCAGTTTTTCTATAAAAGACTTCCCATCAGCTGTGGCCATATACTGCCTACGATTCCCACTTTTAAGACAATCTAACGCTCCCGACAATGCTAGCGACTCCAATGTCTTCTTATTTATTATCCTCATGTCTACATTCTTCACAAAATCAAAAATATCATTAAAATTACCGTGTTTATTCCTAGTTTCTATTATACAATTAGCTGCCACACTACCTACACCTTTAATCCCTGCTAGTCCATAACATATCTCTCCTTTATCGTTTACGTCAAAATCATAACTCGATTCATTAACACTAGGACCGTTTATTTTTATCCCTATCCTTTTACAATCGTTTATTAATGGCATTAAAGATTCTATATTTACCTGAGCATTTATCAAAGCTGCCACCATAAATTCTACTGTATAATGTGCCTTAAGATATGCAGTCTGGAAGGCTATAATAGAATACGCTGCAGCATGGGCCTTATTAAAACCATACTGTGCGAACGTCTCCATCATATGGAAAATATCTTCGGCTTGTTTTTGTGGTATGTGGCTTTTCTTCATACACCCTTCCACAAAAATGGGCTTTTGCTTTTGCATCTCCTCGGGCTTCTTCTTACCCATGGCCCTACGCAATAAATCTGCAGATCCTAACGTGTACCCTGCTATTACTTGCGCTACTTGCATAACTTGCTCTTGGTACACTATCACACCATATGTATTTTTCAAAATAGGCTCTAAGGAAGAATGTGGGTATTCTATCTTCTCTTTACCATGCTTACGTTTTATGAAATCGTCAATGAACTGCATTGGTCCTGGACGGTAAAGAGCATTCATGGCTATGATATCTTCCATGCTATCAGGTTTAAGCTTTTGCAACCACATCCTCATGCCTTCTGATTCGAACTGAAATACTCCTATAGTATTTCCCGAACCAAAAAGTGATAACGTAGCATCATCATCTAGCGGTATGGAGTCTATGTCTAAGTCTATGTTACGATGTTTTTTTATTAATTTCACAGCATTTTTAATTATTGTTATCGTCTTCAAACCAAGAAAATCCATTTTTAACATTCCCACATGCTCTACCAAGGCACCTTCATATTGTGTTATCAATAACTCTGTATTCTTATCTGTTTTTATAGGTAGAAAATTTATAAGTTTATCTGGTGCTATTATTACCCCGCAAGCATGTATACCTGTTTGTCGTTTACATCCTTCCAATACGGCAGCATTTTCCAAAACTTTATGTATTACCGAATCCTTTTGTTCGTATAGAGATTTTATCTCTGGTATTGTATTACACATTTGCAATAAAGACCCAGAGACTTTATCAGGTATTAACTTTGTGATTTTATTTGACTCTTCAAACGTCACTCCCAAAACTCTTGCGACATCTTTAATTGCCACTTTTGCTGCCATGGTGCTGTATGTCACCAAGTTGGCGACTTTATCTTTCCCATATTTTTCCACGACATAATGCACAACTTTATCCCTGCCATTATCTTCAAAGTCTATATCTATATCTGGCATAGATACTCGCTCAGGGTTCAAAAACCTCTCAAAAAATAAACCATAATCTAAAGGGTTGACATTGGTGATGCCAATACAATATGCCACCAGCGACCCTGCTACAGAACCTCTACCTGGTCCTACTCCTACGTCCATATTCTTAGCAGCTTGGATGTAATCATTTACGATTAAAAAATACCCTTCAAATTGCATATTATGTATTGTCGATAGTTCATACTGAACTCTTTCTTCTATCTCTTCAGTTATAATTTTAAAGCGTCTTTTTAAGCCTAAATACGTTAGATGACTAAGATATTCATATTGTGAATTAAATTCTTTTGGTACGGTATATTGGGGTAATAAAACTTCACGTTTTAATTTTGGCATCCAACATTTATCTACTATCTCCTGCGTGTTATGTATCGCTGCGCTACAATCCTCAAACATAGAATACATTTCCTCTGGAGATTTTAAATAAAAGCTATTTGCACAAAAACGCATCCTATTAGGGTCTTTATAATCTGATGCTGTCTGGATACAAAGTAATATATCATGTGAGATGTATTCCTGAGCATTTACATAGTGTACATCGTTAGTAGCTACTATTTTTATATTGTGTTTTTTCGACATCTTCAGTAAGAACTGATTATATTTTTCCTGTTCTAAATTATCAAAACGCTGTAATTCAAGATAAAAATCTTCTCCAAAAATGTCATATAGCTCTAGTATTTCCTTTTCTGCCTCTTGTTCACCTTCTTGCTGTAAAGCTTGGCTTACGAACCCTGCAAAGCAAGCCGTCGTAGCTATAATGCCATCATGATATTGTTTTAATATTTCTTTATCTATTCTTGGTTTATAATAATATCCATCAATAAAACTTAAAGAGCTAAGTGTAGATAAGTTTTTATATCCCTGTTCATTTTTAGCAATAAGGATTTGGTGATAACGTCTTTTGTCTATTCTATCGAACCTACTTTTTTTTGCAACATAAAATTCACTTCCTATGATAGGTTTTATGTTATACTTTTCCGCCATCTCAACAAACTGACATATACCATACATATTGCCATGATCTGTTATTGCCAAGGAGTCCATTCCAGTGTCGAGACATTTTTGCAGAAGCCTTTCTATTGATGCTACCCCATCCAAAATAGAATACTGCGTATGGACATGTAAATGTGTGAATTTTATATCAGACATCAAGAAAATTATTTATATAAATAATAATCAAAATATATATTTTGTGATGAACTTTTTTATTTTTAGTGTAAATGTTAAAATATTATTTAAAGACCTATGGCTGCCAAATGAACGTAGCAGATGGAGAAATTGTCGATGCCATACTGTTGAAATCACATTTTGAAAAAAGTTACGACATAGACAACGCTGATGTGATTTTATTTAACACCTGCGCGATTAGGGACAAGGCAGAAAAAACGTTATTATACAAGTTAGATTATATCACTGGGTTAAAACATCGTAATGTTAAAAAGAGAATAATAGTAGGCATACTCGGATGCATGGCACAAAGACAAAAGGAAGATTTACTACAGCATAAACATGTTGACTTTGTCATCGGACCAGATGAATATAGAAGGATACCTGATATAATAGACGAGATCATGTCACACAATGGGAAAGTTAATGCTACGACATTATCTCTCTGTGAAACATATGGTGACATAAGTCCTCATTATAAACAAGGAGTATCTGCATATATACCCATATCCCGTGGATGTGATAACTTCTGTGCTTACTGTATAGTACCTTATACAAGAGGAAGAGAAAGAAGTAGAGATATAGACTCTATATTACGTGAGGTTAAGTTGTTACAACAGCAAGGATTTAAAGATGTAACCCTCCTCGGACAAAATGTAAATGGGTATAGATATAATAGCTACGATTTTGCAAAGCTATTAGATGCTGTAGCTGTAACTGCCCCAAATATAAGGATCAGGTTTCTATCTTCTCATCCGAAATATTTTAATGAAGACATCGTTAAAGCTATATCAAGTCATAAAAATATTTGTAAATATATACACCTTCCTGTCCAGAGCGGCAGCAATCATATGTTAAAAATCATGAATCGTAATTATACACGAGAACAATATTTAGAACAAATACACATGATGCGTGAGATCTTAGGACAAGATGTAGCAATATCTACAGATATAATGTGTGGGTTCTGTGGAGAAACTGACGCCGACCACAAAGAGACGTTATCATTAATGGAGGAAGTTAAGTTCGACTATTCCTTCACTTTTGCCTATTCTGAACGACAGGGAACATATGCCTCAAAACATCTAAAAGATGATGTCGACAAAAACACAAAGATAAAAAGACTAAATGAAATTATAAAGCTCCAATGCCAACATTCTTTAGAAAAATATCAAAAATGCATAGGAAAAACATATGAGGTCTTAGTAGAAAAAAAATCAAAACGTGATCAAGAGGAATGGACAGGAAGAATTGATAGTTATAAAGTAGTAGTCTTTAAAAACCCATCACAGAGTACACAAATAACAGTTGGAGATATAGTAAATGTAAAAATAAACTCCTGTTCTTCGGCAACGTTGAAAGGAGAAATGATATAATTTTTTCTCTTTTGCGATCCGAACGGGACTCGAACCCGTGACCTCCAGCGTGACAGGCTGGCGTTCTAACCAACTGAACTACCGAACCGTTTTATAAAAATTAATATACCGTCAAAATAATTGCGACAACATACATACTATAAAATAGTAAATTATATCAATATATTCAATCCAACACTTTTATTTTGCAGAAGCTGTTCTTTTATAGTCGTCATTGTAGTCTACCATTTCAACCATAGCCATGGCAGCATTATCACCCATCCTACTTGGTAATTTTATTATCCTTAGATACCCTCCCTGTCTATCGGCTATCTTCTTGGAGATATGATTAAATAGTTCTTTCACTACTTCTTTATTTTGAAAAACAGCAAACACGTTCCTTCTTGCTGCCATGGCATCTTGTTTTGACAACGTCAAAATAGGCTCCAAAAAAGGTCTTAAGGCTTTAGCTTTTGCTAACGTAGTAATAATTCTTTTTTTCATTATGACATGGTACGCTAAGCTCTTCAGTAAAGCTTTACGGGCATCTTTATCCCTCCCTAAATGATTAAAAACATAACTCATACGATATTAAATATTTTCATTTTATTCACTTTTACCATTTGGCCATAAAAATTCCTTCTCTACAAAAGCACGTACTTCGTCTTTTGTTGTTTCTCCACAGCTTTTAATTTTTTTAAGATATGGATCAGTGCCAATTTTAGATATATATTCAACCATGTCTCTCACTGTCACCATACCACTCTTTGTAAAGCTATTACGTGCTCGTTTAGACAAAACACCATTTGGAAGGTCAGCTATAGGCGTATCTAACAATTCTTTTTTCTTTAAACTATTAGCATCAATGTCAGGTATAATATCTTCATCAATATTTTTAATAAAATTTTGATCTTTCAAAAATAATTTTAAATGTTGTATTAATATCTTTGCCGCTATACACACTGCACGACTAGCCTCTATAGCACCATTAGAAGTAATCTCCATAGTTAAAGAATCATAAAGTCTATCTTCACCATTAAGATGGAATTTCTCATCGACATTATATGCAACGTTAATAATAGGAGCATAAATACTATCTATGTATATAGTACCAATCTCATCTTCGTTATTATTAAATTCTTTTGCTACTTTAAACCCTACACCTTTATTTATATCTATTGTTATTTCAAAGTCTATTTCCTTTGCGAAATTACATATTACTAAATCACTATTTACAACTTCAAAATATTTCGAATTATCTGTGATGTCTTTCCCTACGAACACACCACCTTTGTTTTTTTTAATACATATTTTCTCAGAGTTAATACTTCCATCATCTGTCACATCTTTGGCATTACCAGATGCGACGTTTATATTTTTTTTTCGTAAAATTACCTTCTTTAAGTTAAGCACTATTTGTATTACGTCTTCTACCACGCCATCTACAGTCGAATACTCATGCTTCACACCATTAATCCTTATCGCATAGATAGCATATCCTGGTATATAACTCAACAAAACACGACGTAAGGCATTCCCTATCGTTACTCCGAACCCACTTTCGAGCGGAGAAATAGACAACCTACACCTACGCTCATCTAAATCTTCCACTTTTACTTCTTTCGCCAATAATAAATCTTCTGGCATATATTCTTTATCACTTGTCATAATATTTTTATCTAGAATAAAATTCAATAATATCCTTCCATCGTATTTTTTCTGGAACATCAGATTTTGTTGGAACATTAATTATCGTGCCAACCTTTTTTACAGTGTCCAACTGCAACCAAGGATACATGTTTATATCATCATTAAAATTGGTAACTAAATTATCATTCTCCAAAATGTTTTTATGATATGAGATTTTATCCCCAATTTTCACCATATAGGAAGGAATATTTACTACTTCATCATTCACTAATATATGTTTATGGGCTACTAGCTGACGACACATAGGACGCGTTTTAGCAAAATTTAATCTATAAACAACATTATCTAAACGTGATTCAACAAAGGAAATCAAAGTGTCCTCTAGGTTTTTCTTCTGCAAGGCAGCTTTTCTTAAAATGGTACGTAAATATTTTTCACGTAAACCATATAGTAATAATACCTTTTTTTTTGTAGCCAAAAGAGCACCATATTCTGTTTTTTTTGGAAAACGATGTTTAAATACAACGCTCTTTTCTTTATCATATTTTTTTTCAAAACTTTTCCCGAAAACTTTAAAATTCAAACTTCTAGAAATCTTATTTTGTGGTCCTAAATATCTTCCCATATACTATATTAATTTCTTTTTCTTTTTGGAGGCCTACAACCATTATGTGGTATAGGAGTAGTATCTGTTATCTCTGTGATATGTATACCAGAATCTAAAATAGTTCTTAACACCACATCTCTCCCCGTACCTGCCCCAGAAATATACACTTTTACATTTTTAACACCATATTTCATTGCAGTAGCTACGACATCATTAGCAGTTATCTGAGAAGCATAAGGTGTATTTTTCTTTTTGGTATTCTTAAAGCCAGATTTTCCTGCCGAAGACCATGCTATTACGTCACCATTCTCATTTGTGAAGCTTATTATTATGTTATTATACGTCGTCCTAATATAAGCCCTTCCATCAGCCGAAACGTTTACTTTTTTCTTTTTACCTTTCTTACTAATCATATCACACTATTATTTCTCTGCCTTCTTTTTATTTGCTACTGTTTTACGTGGTCCCTTACGTGTCCTACAATTTGTCCTTGTTCTTTGTCCACGAACAGGTAATCCTTTTATATGCCTAATTCCACGATAACAACCTATATCTTTTAAAAATTTGATATCACTAAATATCTGAGCACGCAAATAGCCAGCTGTTTTAAAGTTATCATCTCCTCCTCTTTCAATATAAGTTCTTATTTTATTTATTTCTTCTTCCGTAAGTTCTTCTATCTTTTTGTTTGGAATATTATGCTTCAGTAATATACTCCTTGCACGACTTCTTCCTATGCCGAAAATAACAGTTAAGGCTATCTCAGCACGTTTATTCATCGGAATATTTTCACCTTGTATTCTTACAGCCATAATCCCTATCCTTGTTTCTGTTTGTGTTTTAATATATTACAAGTTACTAATATATTTTTACCACGTTTTATTATTTTACAATCCTTACATCTTCTCTTTAAAGATGATTTCACTTTCATATAAAACATATAATAATAAAAACATTCATGATTTATAATGTTTTTTAAAAAAAATATAAATAGCATAATAAATACCTAATTCAAACACACAATAATAATATTTCTATAGGTACAATAAAAAGGAGTACACATATGTTGTTATATATTTTCTACCTTAGCTATAGATTTTATATATTCTTCTTTTTTATTGAGTTTTACTAATATAACCCCTTGTGTATTTCTACCAGAAACTGGTATATTTTTAATTTGTATCCTTATAGCTGCACCAAAATTCTTTATAATCATTAACTCATCTGTACTCTCAACATCTTCTACTGCTACAAGCTTACCTGTTTTAGGTGTTATATGCATAGTTATCACACCCTTAGCATTACGGCTTGTTAATCTATAACCTTCTACTCTAGATCTCTTCCCATATCCTTTTTCACTAACAACTAATATTGTCTTATCTTTTTCATTTTTATCTACTATAATTATACCTACAACTCTATCAACATCATGAGCTTCCTTATAAGAATTATCTTCATCATCATCGTTATGAGTATTATTTTTATCCACCTTTATACCCTTCACGCCAATAGAATTTCTTCCTACATGCTTGACACAATTTTCATCAAAACGTACTACTTTCCCGTTGTAGGTAGCTAAAATTACTTCTTTATTTCCATCTGTGATTTTAACACCTAACAATTCATCATCATTTGTTATTCTTATTGCCTTTATACCATTACTTCGGACATTAACATACGACTTTAATATAGTTTTTTTTATAATACCATTTCTTGTACAAAATAACAAATAATGCGTATTAATATATTCCTCATCTTTTATATTGTCGACATTTAATACACAAGAAATTTTATCACCTTCTACTATAGGGAATATATTGTTAATATGCTTACCTTTAGTATTTCTAGCACCTTCTGGTATATCGTACACATTTTTCCAATATAAAAACCCTTTTGTTGTAAACACAAATAAAAACTTATGTGTGGACGATACAGATATATATTTAACATAATCATCTTCTTTTGCTACGAGTGCCTGTACTCCTACCCCTCCTCTATTCTGTAATCTATACTCTGATAAAAGAGTTCTTTTCATATAACCACGATCTGATAATGTTATCACAACATTTTCATCAGGTATTATATCTCTAAAATTCATAGCATTAACTTCTTCTTTTTGTATCAACGTTTTACGTTTATCTCCATATCTCACCTTTATGTCTATTAATTCGTCTTTTATTATATTTTGTACTAAGGTATCATTTGCCAAAATTTCCTCAAGACGCTTTACCGTCAATACTAATTCATCATATTCTTTTTTCACCTTATCTCTTTCCAACCCCGTAAGACGTTGTAATTTCATCTCCAAAATAGATTTAGCCTGTATATCATCTAAGTTATATTTTTCTGCCATTTTTCTTATGGCTACATTGTTATCTTCTGATGCCTTTATCAATGCTATAATAGGATCGATATTATCCAAGGCTATAATGTAACCTTCTATTATATGCATACGACGTTTTGCTTGCTCTAACTCAAAACGCACTCGTCGCACAACTACGGAATGACGATGTTCATAAAAATACTTTATTATATCTTTAATCCCTAGCCTCATTGGCTTACTATTTACAAGACATACATTGTTTATATTGAACGCATATTCTAATTTTGTATTCTTAAAAAGATTATTGAGGACTATTTGCGGGACAGCTTCTCTTTTAAGATCTATAGCAATACATAATCCACTCTTATCTGATTCATCACGTATATCTGAAATACCTTCTATTTTTTTGTTATATACAAGCTCTGCAATGTGCTGTATCAACTCAGCCTTATTAACCATAAAAGGTAATTCCGTAACTATAATTTGGAATCTGGAATTGTTAATTTCATGTATTTCAGCATTTGCACGCATAAGAACACGTCCTTTCCCAGTGGTATAAGCCTCCATTATACCTCTAGTACCGCATATAATTGCCCCAGTAGGGAAATCTGGACCAGGTAAAATGGACATTATCTCAGGAACAGTAATATCTTTATTATCAATATACGCTATTATTGCATCACATACTTCCTTTAAATTATGTGGAGCCATTTCTGTAGACATACCGACAGCAACTCCTACTGTGCCATTTATTAACAAATTTGGTAATTTGGCAGGTAAAACACTAGGTTCTTTTTTTGTCTCATCAAAGTTATCATCCCAATCTATGGTATCTTTATCTATGTCGCACAACATTTCCTCAGCGAGCTTATGCATACGGGCCTCCGTATAACGCATTGCTGCAGGTGAATCACCATCTATAGAACCGAAATTACCTTGTCCATCTACTAATATATACCTTAATGACCATTTTTCTGCTAAATGTACCATGGCTAAATATATAGCGTCAATACCATGTGGATGATACTTACCTATAACCTCACCAACTATAGTTGCAGATTTACGATGTGGTTTATTATGAACGAGCCCTAATTCATTCATGGCATATAAAATACGTCTTTGTACAGGCTTAAGGCCATCTCTTACATCAGGTAGAGCTCTAGAAACTATTACCGACATAGCATAGTCGATATAAGATTTCTTCATTATATCTGTTATCTCTACAGGTTGTATATTTTTTTTATTCAATAAATCATCTGACATATGCTATAATAGTATTATACAAAAATATAATCTTTCATTATTAAGTATAAATAAAAAAATCATTACATCTTTTTTACAATCTTAATTCCAAACAAATCAAATATAGTTTCTAACACATTACTTACAATTTTTGCAATTATAAGCCGCATTATTTTTGCATCGTGACTTTTTTCATCTATAATAGGTAAATTATTATATAAAATATTAAACTTTTTAGCTAATGTTAAAGCATATTGTGCTAATAAAGAGGGATCTTTTTTTTCTGCAGATTTGCATAATAATGTCTTAAAGCTAAAAATCGTCATGATTAAATCCTTTTCTATTTTTGTTAAAACTTGATCTTTACAACTCATATTTTTATCTATTTGCAAATCACATTTCATAAAAATAGAATGTATTCTCACATTGGTATAAAGTATAAATGTTCCTGTGTCGCCATTAAGGTCTATAGACTTATTTATATCGAAGGTTATTGTTTTTTTAGGAGATATTTTCAATAGGAAAAATCTTAATGCCGCTAAACCTATTATATTACAAGTTTCCCTTTTTTCTTCATCAGTAAAAACGTTTATTTTCCCAATTTCTTCTAATTTCTCTTCCGACTTCTCTACCATTTTATCTATGATGTCATCAGCATCTATTACAGTACCTTCTCGTGATTTCATTTTCCCACTAGGAAGATTTATCATGCCGTAAGAAAGATGATATATACCATCAGCATAAGGTTTATTTAATTTTTGCAATATATATTTCAAGACAATGAAATGATGACATTGTTCATCACCAACGACATATATCATATCCTTAACATTAAATTCTTTATATCGCATATCAGCAGTTCCTATATCCTGCGTAATATATACTGAAGTACCATTCCCACGCAATAATAACTTCTCATCTAAGTTGTGTTGTTTTAAGTCCACCCATACAGAACCGTCTTCTTTTTTAAAAAATACCCCTTCTTTCAATCCTTCAGCAATGATATCTTTCCCTAATAAATACGTTTGTGATTCATAATATGTCTTATCAAAGTGTATATTTAACTTTTGATATGTTTCTTCAAACCCCCCCAATACCCACTTATTCATTTTTTTCCACAGCTCCCACACGGCAGGATCTTTTTTTTCCCATTTTTCTAACATCTCTTGTGCCTCTATCATAATGGGAGCTAAATTATCATCGTCAAGTTGCAAAGTTTCTTTTTCTTGTTTTAGCATTTTATCGAAGGCTACATAAAAATCCCCCACAAAATGATCACCCTTTACATGTGTAGATTCTGGAGTCCCCCCCTGGCCAGTGTGCATATACGCAATCATAGATTTACAAATATGTATACCACGATCATTTACCAACGTAGTCGTTATGACATCATACCCTACCATTTGCAATATCTTAGTAATTGAAAAACCTAAAAATATATTTCTTAGATGTCCAAGGTGCAAGGGCTTATTGGTATTTGGAGAAGAATATTCGATGATTATTTTTTTATTTTTACGTGGGAAATTAAAAATAGTATTCTTAATCCAAATGTTATTTACAATATCAATGATATCTTTATCATGCAAGGTTATGTTTAAATACCCACTTATGACATTAAAACATCTAATATATCCATTCCCAACTAAACGTTCTCCTATAATATTACCTAATTCACTAGGGTTGATTTTATGTTCCTTTGCCAATGAAAAAATAACTATCGATAAATCACCGTCAAAATGACTTTCTGTTTTTTCTATAGTAATATCGTTAACTACTATATTGTGTGAATGATGCAGAAAGGATATTATTTCGTTTTTTATTTTTGTTACTACATCTATACATTCATTTAACATATGATATTATTATTACGTTTGTCGGGGTGGTGAGATTTGAACTCACGACCCCCTGCTCCCAAAGCAGGTACGCTAACCGGACTACGCCACACCCCGATGTTGTAAAAAAATGTTACAATATATCATTATATATAACATATTTTCAAAAAGAATGTATTTGTAAAAGCACTGAGTAAAACTTTTGTTTTTTCTTTTTTAAAAAAATAAAAAATTAAAAATAAAAAACTATAACAGTACAACATGTTAGAAGAGAAGAATACAAATACATGTGATACAAGTGTCAATAAAGATGACATTATCCAAACCACGGTTCGTAAATTAGAAAAAGAATTTGGTAGTGGAGCTATCATGAAGCTCAACAACACCGATATTCAAGATGTTCCATCCATATCAACAGGATCCTTAGGGTTAGATTTAGCTTTAGGTGTTGGAGGAATACCTAAAGGCAGGATTATAGAGATCTTTGGTCCGGAATCATCAGGTAAAACAACAATAGCGTTGCAATGTATCCGTGAGGCACAAAAACACAATTCCATCGCAGCATTTATCGACGCAGAATATGCTTTTGATAAAGTTTATGCCGAAAAATTAGGGGTAGATTTAAATCGTCTTTTAATCTCCCAACCAAACAATGGAGAAGAAGGGTTATCTATAGCTGAAGAGCTAATAAAATCTGGAGCGATAGACATCATAGTAATAGATTCCGTTGCGGCATTAGTTCCCAAAGCAGAATTAGAAGGAGGAATTGGAGATTCCCGCATAGGCCTTCAGGCAAGGTTAATGTCGCAGGCATTACGTAAAATGACGGGACTTATAAGTAAAACGAATTGCACTTGTATATTTATAAATCAGCTACGAGAAAAAATCGGGATTATGTTTGGCAGTCCAGAAACAACAACAGGAGGGAATGCATTAAAATATTATTCTACTATACGTCTCGATATACGCCGTATTACACAAATAAAAGATGACAACAATGACATTATTGGGAATCGTATACGTGTTAAAGTCGTCAAAAATAAAGTTGCACCACCTTTTCGCACAGCAGAATTCGACATATATTATGGCTCTGGAGTATATCAGGTTGGCGAAATAGTTGATATAGCTGTTGAAAATAACATCATACAAAAGAGTGGAACATGGTTCTCATATAATGGTGAAAAATTAGGACAAGGGAAAGATGCTGTAAAAGAAAAACTAGAAAAAAATATGAATATACGTGATGAAATACTGAATCTTATAACAAACAAAAGTGAAACGAAAAAATAAAAAAAATGTAAATTTTTACTAATATTTTTTCAGAAAAAGTAAAATTATAATATTTTTTTATAACTTGTATCTAAAAAAAATATTTTATGAATTTCAATTTTTCTACATTAGACGTTTTTTTAATTTTTGCATTTTTTATCTTTAACTGTGCTGTAGCCTTTTCAACACGTAGTATAGTAAGAGATTTTGATTCATATGCTTCCGGGCAAAATGAAAACTATAGTGACTTATCGATAATATCATCCATAATTGCTCTAGCTTGTTCTGCAAGTATGTTTTTTATTGGTATGCCAACAATGTGTAAAGGAGGCTTTACATTTATATGGATGTATTTTTTTACTGAAGTAATATGCACATTACTTATAATTTTTTTATATATACCAAAAATAATAAATATCGACACATATTCTTTACAAGAATACACAAGCAGGATGTATAATGACGATAAGACAATACGTTTTGTTTTTGCTTTTTGTGAAATAGTACAACGTATTGGTCGTTTCGCTGCACAAATAAGCATAGTAGGTATTTTAGCACAAAATGTTTTCGAATTACGAAGACCAAATAACACATTTTTGTATCTTCTTGCTGCGCTATTAATTTTATATTCTTGTTTTGGAGGATTAAAGGCTGTAACTCATACTGACGTAATACAGTCTTTAATCTTTTTGATCATAATACCAATGATATCACTTCTTTTGTGGTATAAAACTGCAGATCATAGCGGTTTTTATAATATATTGAATGGTGAAGTAACAAAATTTAAAGCTAGTGCAGTAATATCCAGCAAAGAAAACATTCTTATAGCTATATCTGCACTATTAAACAGTGCAATTGGATGGGGGACAAGAATAACAAGTTTCCAAAGAATACGTATGTGTAAAACAACAAAAAGTGCACAAAAATTGTGGGGAATAGGAATGGTAATATATTTAATGGTTATAGCGACAATAGTTTTCATAAGTTTACAAATTGCTGGATTGCATGAATTCAACATCGGAACAAAAGAGGGAGTAATAGTGAAATATATGTTGAAACTTATAAATAATCAGACAGTAGCATTACTCTTCTTTTTTGCAATAGTAAGTTTAGCTACATCAACTGCAGATAGTGAGTTTAATTGTATTACAGTGTTATTGGATAATGATATTTTTATAGGAAAACTTAAAAAATGGTATAGAAATAAATTTGCAGGTAATATAGTTAGTACCATAATATCTTTTATAGCACTATTCTTATCACTAAATTCTAAAAATCTCTTTGCTCTATACATGTCTGTTTCAAATGTATATTTACCTATTGCTGGTGTACCTTTATTATTATCAATACTTGGGTTTAAAACATACCTCCCTGCTATAAAGATAGGATCTGCTACAGGATTTATAACCACTGCTATAACTTATGGAGTAGCAAAATATATCGATTCAAAATTTGCTGAATTTTCTTTTGGAGTAGGTATATTTGCTAATATCGCAGCTATGATACTAGTACATTACTATTATAAGAACGTATTAAAACAAAAGATCACATGCGTAACGCAAGAAGACATTGATAGTATAAACGCTATGCGTAAAAACAAAATTGAAGATACATGGTAATAAAATATACGTACTAAAATACCAGAAAACTATTAATGAATAAAAAATAAAATGTATAAATGTAGTACTAATATTTTTTTTTGTAAAAAGTAAAATTATATTATATATTACTATTATATATTTATATTAAGATATTTTATGAATCTCAATTTTTCTACATTAGACATTGTTCTAATTTTTTTGTTTATACTTTTAAACTGTGCTGTAGCCTTTTCAACACGTAGTATAGTAAGAGATTTTGATTCATATGCTTCCGGACAAAATGAAAACTATAGTGGCTTAACTATAGTATCCTCGATTGCTGCCTTGGCTTGTTCTGCAAGTTTATTTTTTATTGGCATGCCGGAAATATGTAAAGGAGGATTTTTATTTATATGGATGTATTTTTTTACTGAAGTAATATTTACATTACTAATGATATTTATTTACATCCCAAAAATAATAAAAATAAAAACATATTCATTGCATGAATATATTAGCAGAATGTACAATAACGATAAGACAATACGTTTTGTATTTTCTTTCTGTGAAATAACACAACGTATTGGACGGTTCGCAGTACAAATAAAAATCATAGGCATCATCGCACAAATTGTTTTTGACCTAAAGAGTCAAGACAATAGCGTATTATATATGATAACAGCACTTATGATTTTATATGCATGTTTTGGGGGGTTAAAAGCTGTATCACATACTGACATAGCACAATCTTTCATCTTTATGCTTGGCATACCGATCCTTTCCATCGTTTTGTGGTATAAAACTGGAGACCATAGCGGTTTTTACGATATATTAAATGGCGATGTAGAAAAATTTAGAGCTAGTAGTATGATATCCAGCAATCAAACCATCCTTATAGCTATGTCTTCATTATTATTTAAAATAATAGGCTGGCCTATAGTAATTACACTCTTTCAAAGAGTGCGTATGTGTAAAGAAGTAAAACGTGCACAAAAATTATGGGGAATTGGAATGGTAGCATACTTATTTATAATATTAACAATAGTATTCATAGGTGTGCAAATGGCGGGAATAAATAATTTCGACCCTAAAACAGATAATGGTGTCATAGTACAAAACATGTTGTATATTATCAATAATGGGACATTATCATTACTATTCTTTTTCTGCATAGTATGTTTATCATTTTCTACCGCAGATAGTGAATTTAACGCTATTTCAGTGTTATTCGCAAATGATATTTTTGGATGTGTATTTAAAAAATGGAATAAAAATAAATTTGTAGGTAATATAGTTAGTATAATAGCATGCTTGATAGCATTGGTATTATCACTAAATTTCGATGATATATTTAAACTATATTTTTCTGTTACAAATATATATTACCCGATTGCTGCTATGCCTTTATTTCTAACGATCATGGGATTTAAAACATACCTTCCTGCAATAAAAACAGGAGCTGTTGTAGGTTTCGTAACAACAGCAGCATGTATGATCATATCGAAGTATACAAATTCAGGAAATGCAGCAATATTTTCTTTTGGACCAGGGATGCTTGCTAGTCTTATAGCTATACTATTAGTACACTATTATTACAAAAACGTACTAAAGAAAGAAATCACATGCATAACACAAGAGGATTTTGATTCACTACAGCCAACAATTGAAAAAATTAAGATGAGACATATACAAAAATAAATGCATATGATGTGAACTATCTTACACTACAACAGTAGTAAAAGCTATAGCACACAAAATATTACACGCTAACAATAGTGTAACAATTTAATTCTTGATACAATAGTGTGCCAAATCATTACTCGCTACAATAGTAATAAAAACTATAGCATACCACAAGACGATATTACTATTGAATAAATTTTTACTAATATTTTTCAGAAAAAGTAAATTTATAATATTTTTTTATAACTTATATCTAAAAAAATATGTTTTATGAGTTTCGTTTTTTCGACATTAGATATTATTCTAATTTTTTTATTTGTTCTTTTAAACTGTGCGGTAGCATTTTCAACTCGTAGTATTGTAAGGGATTTTGACGCATATGCTTCTGGACAAAATGAACATTATAGTGGTTTAACGGTAGTATCTTCCATCGCGGCTTTAGCTTGTTCAGCAAGTTTATTTTTTATTGGCATGCCAGAAATATGTAAAGGAGGATTTATAGTAATATGGATGTATTTTTTTACTGACCTAATATCTACATTACTAATGGTATTCATTTACATACCAAAAACTATAAATATAGATACATACTCTTTACACGAGTACATCAGCAGGATGTACAATAACGATAAGACGATACGTTTTGTTTTTGCTTTTTGTGAGATAATACAACGTATAGGACGTTTTGCCGTACAAATAAAAATCATAGGTATTGTTGCGCAAAATATTTTCGGATTAGAAAATCAAGATAATAGTATGCTATATATTATTACCTTCGCGCTTATATTATATGCTTGTTTTGGCGGGTTAAAAGCCGTGTCACATACTGACGTGGTACAATCGTTCATATTTATGGTTGGAATACCAATTTTATCCATTGTTTTGTGGCACAAAACGGGAGATCATAGCGGATTTTATAATATATTGAATGGTGGGGTGGAAAAATTTAAAATTAGTAGCATTATATCTGACGGTCAAAGCATTCTTATAACTGTATCTATGACATTGTTTGGTATAATAGGTTGGCCATTAATAACAACAAGTTTCCAGAGAATACGTATGTGTAAAAAAGTGGAACGTGCACAGAAATTATGGGGCATAGGTATGACGGCATATTTATTTATAATATTGACCATGATTTTTATAAGTGTACAAATAGCTGGAATACATGATTACCCCACTACAACAGAAACTAATGTTATAATACAAGAGATGTTGAAACTTATAGATAGTGCCACCTTGTCATTGCTATTCTTTTTCTGTATAGTAAGTTTAGCATTTTCTACTGCAGATAGTGAATTTAACGCTATTTCAGTGTTATGTGCAGGAGATATTTTCGGGTGTGTATTTAAAAAATGGCATAAAAGTAAATTTGCAGGCAACGTAGCCAGTACGATAGCATGTTTAGTGGCATTGGTATTGTCATTAAACTTTAACAATATATTTAATTTATACATGTCTGTTTCAAATATATACCTACCAATCGCTGGTATGCCTTTATTTTTAACTCTTATGAGATTTAAAACATACATCCCAGCAATAAAAACAGGAGCTGTTGTAGGTTTCGTAACAACAGTACTATGTATGATAATAACAAAATATACAAACGCAGGAAATGCAGTAATATTTTCTTTTGGACCAGGGATGCTTGCTAGTCTTATAGCTATACTATTAGTACACTATTATTACAAAAACGTATTAAAGAAAGAGACTACATGTGTCACACAAGAGGAGATAGATGAACTACAAATGATGACTAAAAAGTTATAATTTAAAAAAAAGACATACACAATAATAGATAAACAAATATAAATATGCAGCATAGCATGTTAAGAATTATTATAAATATATTTTTATGTTTTTTATATACCACTTAACTCTTTAAGATCTACAGTGTAGATAAGGCAATTTTATTTAATATGATATTTTTGTAAAAAAGTGATAGTTTATTCTTGATATTCATTATCTATTCCATCATTATCATTATCTATTCCATCATTATCATCATTAATGCTATCATTATCTTTTATGTCGTGTTTTTTTCTATTTCCTCGCGACGTCTTATTATCATTTACCACCCCCACTAAAATGCTAGAACAATACTCACATGTTACAAGCTGTTTTTGTAGTAGTATATCTAATTGTTGTTTAGTAATATTTAACAGATTACAATTTGAGCATATACCATTTCGCAATATAGCTAAAGGTTTTATTGGCTCTTTATAGTTAACAATCTTATTATATGCTTCTTTCACATCATTACTTAGTTTATTTATAAGCTCCACTTTTTTTTTTTTTAACTCCTCAATGTTATTTTTATCATGTTCATTATTAGATTCTAATATATTTCTTATTTGTCCAAAAGCCTGCTCTATATTTTTTTTTTGGTTATTTAGATCTTCTATTTCCTTCGTTTTTTTTTTAATTATATCATTTTTTTGTGCCAATTCTTTTTCAGTAAAAATAACTTTGTAATGATTCACATCTATATCCGTGCTAAGTTTATCTATCTTGTTGACATTTTCTACACCTTTGAGTTGAGACCGTAAAAGTAGTATTGTGTTATTATATGCTACAATTTGTTGTTTCCACTCCTGAACTTCTGTGTTAATTTTTTCAATTTGATCTTGTAATAATTGAATATTGTTATCAATTTCACCTATCTTAATATTATAATCTTCTATTTCTGATAAAAACCTAACATGAAAATCAGGTATTTCAGCAAGTGCATCATCAAGTTCTTTTATTTGGGTCAATAACGCCATGTCACCTTCTTGTATTGTAATCATATAAATATATTCTATATAAAAAAAATAAAATTATAACAAATATGCTATTATGTTAACGATATTACTATATCATCTCTATTTAATCATTAATACCATATTACCATTTTGCGGAGAGAGAGGGATTCGAACCCTCGATATGATTATATCATATCGCAGTTTAGCAAACTGCTGGTTTAAGCCACTCACCCATCTCTCCTTATTGTAAATTCACACAATATTAAAAAATCAATATAATATTAAAAAAAATATTAAAATGGCAAGTCGCCTTTTTCTATTTCAGACGCTATCATATCTTCCTCAGTAATATCTTTTTCTTTTTCATCGGATTCTATATTATCATCTCTATGTTGTTGTTGACTACTACTTGCTGTGGTGCTATCATGTGATATTTTATCTATCCTCCAAGCTTGTATATGGTTAAAATACCTAACCTTATTATCATTGTCTACCCATTTTTTCCCACGTAAGTTAAAAAAAACAGTAACGTCATCTCCTTTTTGAAAATTGTCTAATATACTACATCTATCCTGCACAAGCTCCATACTGATATAGTCTACATACATAGGATTATTACTATATTCTATCACAAATGTTCTTTTCTTAAATGTTGGAGAAGTCCTAACTTCATCTTCTATTGCACATATTTTCCCACTTATCTGCATAATATATATTCTGTTTTAAAAAGATATTTTTATATTTTATAATATAATATATAAATATTGTTGTTATTTTATTGCTAAAAACAACATTTTTATGGATTTTAAATTAGAAACACAATATTCTGCTACCGGCGACCAACCAAAAGCCATAGAAAAATTGTTATTAGGGTTACAAAGAGGAGAAAAACATCAGATGTTATTAGGCATTACTGGTTCAGGAAAAACATACACCATGGCTAACATTATATCCCAATACTCTAAGCCAACAGTGATTTTATCACATAATAAAACCCTAGCCGCACAATTATATAACGAATTTAAGACTTTATTTCCTCATAATTTAGTAGAGTATTATGTTTCGTATTACGACTATTATAAACCAGAATCTTACTCTCCCTCTAATGATATATACATTGCCAAGACATTAAAAATAAACCACGAATTAGAAAAAATTAGGATGAGCACAATAGTATCGTTATTATCCGGGAGAAAAGATGTGATCATAATTTCTTCCGTATCATGTATCTATGGTATAGAATCCCCAAATGAATTTAAGAAAAACCAATTCCTAATCAAAATAGGTGATCGCATATCTATTGACGACATGGTATCGAACCTAAAGAATCTTTTTTACGAAGAATCAAAAGAAGAGTTAAAACACGGACAATATAGACTCAAAAACACCACAATAGACGTTTTTGTTTCACATGAAGACATTATATTTCGTTTTTCAATAGAGGGAGGACATATTAATACTATATTACGCCTTGATCCATTAAGCGGCGAGGTAATACGTAATGAAACAGAAGCTAGTATTTTTTCTACAAAGCTCTTTTCCATATCACAATCCACCTTGGAACGAAGCTTACAATCTATAGAAGTAGAACTATATGACAGGATAAGATATTTTGAAATGATTGGGAAAAAGAAAGAAGCTATACGTATACGTGAAAGAACAGAATATGATCTCACCATGATCCGCGAAATAGGCTATTGCAATGGCATGGAAAATTATTCCAGACATTTCGACAGACGTAAACCTGGCGAAAAGTCTGCATGTCTTTTTGATTACCTTCCAGATGACTATTTATTATTTATAGACGAAAGCCATGTCACTATTCCCCAATTGCACGCCATGTATTATGGGGACTATGCACGGAAAACGAACTTAATTGAAAATGGCTTTCGATTGCCTTCGGCATATGATCACCGCCCATTGAAATTTGAAGAATATGAAAGATTCATTCATAAGGTTATATATGTAAGTGCAACACCAGGGAAATACGAATTAAAACATAGCAAAGATAACGTCGTAGAACAGATTATACGTCCTACAGGCTTACTAGACCCTGAAATAGAAGTTCGTAGTACCGAAAACCAAATGGAGGATATTATTAAAGAAATAAACTTACGAGTTGAAAAGAATGAAAGAGTGTTTATTGTTACTTTAACCAAAAAGATGGCTGAAAGTTTGAACGATTATCTTTTAGAGCATAACATCAAAAGTCAATTTTTACATTCTTCTGTTAAAACGTTAGAAAGAATTAAAATATTAGAGAACATAGAGCAAGGTATCATTGATGTAATCGTAGGAGTAAATTTATTACGTGAAGGTATAGATATACATGAAGTATCTTTAGTTATAATCCTCGATGCCGACAAGGAAGGATTCCTACGTGATGAAACATCATTAATTCAAATTATGGGTAGAGCAGTAAGGAATATTAATGGTAAAGTAATATTATATGCTGACACAATTACAGGTTCTATGTCTACAGCCATTGAGAAAACGCGTTCTCGTCGTCAAGCACAAATAGAATATAACTTACAACATAACATCACCCCTAAGACTACAAAGAAAAATGCAAAAGTGAATTTACTAATACATCGTATGGATGAAAAAGTGAATTTTAACCTTGACGATGACACTATCGCCCACATGACAGAAAAAGAAATTAAAAAGACAATTAAAAAAGTTAAAAAGGAAATGTTGGAAGCAGCAAAAAAAACAAACTATATAAAAGCAGATATATTAAAAACAAAATTAGATTTATTAAATAAAAAACTAAACGACAACAAGGGAAAATAAAAATATAAATTTTTTCCACCACCACCTATCACACAGATATAACACAAAAAATATATATTGAAATAAATATTTTCATATTAAATCTAGAACCTTGAACCTATTCCCAGGTAATGTTTTAATTAGTCCCTGACATTCTAACAATAATATCCACGATGTGAGTGTCGAGGTAGTAACATTTAATTTCATAGCTATACTATCTAGTGAGATGTCTTGGTGTTGTTTTATAATATTAAGAACAGTATTTAAATTCTCATCTAAAATAGGTTCCTTGTTTTTATTTCCGTTCTGTTGTTCCTGTCCACAATTATTTTTTTTCTCCCAATTCATAATATAGACGATATCTTCTACGCTAGTGACTAAATGTGCGATGTCTTTTTTTATTAATTTATTACACCCTAAAGAAGTATTTTTATTTATATCCCCTGGTATTGCGAAAACATCTCTATCGTAATCATTCGCGCACATAGCTGTTATTAATGTCCCACTTTTATCTCCAGCTTCTATTATAAGAACTGCATCAGAACATCCTGCTATAATTCTATTTCTTGCTGGGAAAAAATATTTCTCTGGCTTAGTACCTAGAGGATATTCTGATATAATCGCACCGTCTTGATGTAATATCTTATCATATAAATATTTATGCTGTTGCGGGTAAATGTAATCTATCCCACAGGCTATTATAGCAGATGTAGGTATACCATATTTTAAAGCGTTAATATGAGCTAGGACATCTATTCCATACGCCATGCCACTTAATATTATGACGTCATAGTACTGTAAATCACGTATAAACATTTCAGTATTTATTTCACCATATGCTGAAGGATTACGTGTGCCAATAATACTAATAATATTTTTACGATTTAATGTATTTTCACCTTTTATATATAAAAACGCTGGCGGATCATTTATTTGTTTCAGTTTCCAAGGATAATTTTCCTCAAAAAAAGATACAATGGAAATATTATTATTTTTATGTTGTCTTAAAACTCTCTCTGCAATATGAACATGTTTTTTTGATAATATATCATCTATGATGATATCATTTTTAATGTAACTATATAAATCCTTTTTTTTTGCCTTGAACACATTCCTAGCCTCTCCTCCCCCAAGATCTGTTATTAAATTTTTCCATAACTGTGTACCGACACCATGGATCATATTTAAAGATAATTGGTATATTTTCTCCTCTTCATCCATGTTTATTTGTTAAAAAAAAATAATATTAAATATTTTTTTACAATTTTAATTATGCAGGAAAAATTAGAAGAGATATTTAAGCAATATGTTGAAATTACTAAGATGTTATCTTCTCCCGATATAATTCAAGATTTGACAAAATATAAAGAGCTAAAGAAAACGCTAAAAGACATCGACAAGATAATGTTCTTTTACAGACAACATAAGGACAAAATGAAGGATATAGCCGAAGATCAAAATTTATTGAATACAGAAAAAGATGTCGAAATAAGAAATATGTTAAAAGCCGATATCGTACAAAAAGAAAATGAGATTTTAGAACTGGAAGAAAAAATAAAATTAGAATTAAGATCAAAAGATGCTAATGATAATAAAAATGTGATTTTAGAACTTCATGCAGGCGTGGGAGGAGATGAAGCAGGAATCTTTGTCGGAGATCTATTTAAGATGTATTGTAAATATTCTGAAACACAACACTGGAAGGTAGACGTAATTGAATATGTAGAATGTACATCAGGAGGATATAAAGACATAGCATGTAATATTATTGGAGAAAATGTTTATGGAAAGTTAAAATACGAATCAGGAGTACATAGAGTACAACGTATTCCCAAGACAGAATCCAAAGGAAGAATACATACTTCTGCAGCTAGTGTAATAATATTACCAGAAATAGATGATGTAGACATAAAATTAGACATGCACGACATACGTAAAGATACATATTGTTCTACAGGCGCTGGAGGACAAAGTGTTAATACAACATACTCTGCTGTGAGGCTGACACATATTCCTAGTGGTATAGTAGTAACATGCCAAGATGAACGTTCACAAATAAAAAATTATGATAAAGCTTTAAAAGTATTACGTGCAAGGTTATATGACCGCGAAAAACAAAAACAACATGAAGATATAAACACTCAAAAAAAAACAATGGTTAAAAGTGGAGATAGAGCGGATAAAATAAGAACGTACAATTATCCGCAAAATAGAATCACAGACCATCGTATCAATTTTACTGTCCACAACCTAGAACAAGTCATGAATGGATATTTAGATGAAATCTTAAACGCCCTAAGTATTCAATATACCAACATTTAATTTGGTATAACACCAGGAACATTTATTCGAAGCAATATTGTAACCCGAAAGATAGGTCCATAAGTTGCTTTTTATTGCCAAGATAATTTTTTCCCAATAGGATTTTATGTTGTGTTTTAAAATCGCCCTTTACTATAGTTCCTACTGACATTATTGGTGCCGCATTAGATTGCATTTCGTCCAACTTAATATCATCGTTATTGCATAAGATTTTTTCAAATTTTGACTGATCTTCTTTTGTAAACATATGTAAAAAAAGACGTTCTAAATTTTTTATATTAACAAAGAAAAAAAGATTGTTATTGATTTTATATTTATATTCACATTTTACATCAAAATAGTACTCAAAAATAGGAAAATGAAGATGACTACCTTCTGATAAGTAACATTTTCCTTGTGTGATAAAAGAGTCAATATTAAACATGAGAGAATGAAATCTATGGTCATAATTTATCTTAAAGTTAAATTTATTTATAACTATCTTGTTATATTCTTTCACATCATTTGTTTCTGCAAGTTTATAGTGAAGATATTTCTCCTTTATTTCAATCGTTAAAAAATAATATGGAGTTAATTTAATATCTATAAACGGTATTAACAATAACAATTTGAAAAAATCACAATTTAAAAAACATATTGAAGAATCGTCTTGTTGAATGTTTTCAATATACGATGGGGCTTTTATTTTTACTCCTATATTAGTATCACAATAATATCCATACAGATATCTATATGTAAAATTGGAATTAAAATAATCCAACATATATTTTCCTTTTGGTTGTGTTAGATAAGAGACATAACCATCTATCTTGCTATTCTTTTGATATAAATTTTTCACAACATACCCACCACGCACACAAAAATATATTTTATGATTCTGAGAGATAGCATATTTTAAGTCAACATACGGGTACACAAACACCGGTATTTTCCAATAAAAATCCGCACCTTTCACAAAATCTACTATAAAACTCACTTCTAAAGTCTTGTCAGAAGAATCATAAAACATTATATAGTATACTGGTTTTTTGAATTTAATAATAAAATTATTATTAGTGTCAAAGTTATCT